>MDTB01023285.1_pt1 | contig 12788 bp, 4 predicted proteins | sample 811161 | NCBI WGS metagenome assembly MDTB01 (sample SAMN05326650, study PRJNA326480) | marine metagenome | isolation source: seawater | place: Mediterranean Sea | collected 2009 | reverse complement strand
GAAAACAATAACAACAACAATAATAATAATAATAATAATAATAATAATAATAATAATAATAATAATAATATAAATGACCCAACGATATCAGCAGCATTATCTCGTCTAAGGGAGAGTATACGAACATCTCCTTTACGAAATCAACAACCAAACTTTAATATGAATAATAGGGAAAGTAAAATATCGTATGGAAATGCCGGTGGCATAATTACATCACCGCAATCACCAATGCAACCATTAGGAATATCAAACATACAAACAGCTGGCAGCACAGCTTTTACTTCCCGAGCTATATATGTGGATAGAGTAACAATAGCTGAGAATAATTTAAAGGAATATGATATACAAAGACAAACGGAAGTAGAACGAAGTGGTAATATTAATGATGTTAATGATGATAGAAGAGAACAATTAATTGAGGAATTAACAGATGCACACAACGCGTTGATGTTATTCGATCAACAACAAGGTTTATCATCTTATAGGAATGCAGCTAGTAGCAGAATGCAAGGGATGTTTAAATCAAGTCTAGCAGATACAAAAATAATCGAAAAATTAAAAAAACGACGACAGGTTGATGTAGGAAGGTCGATTGGCAATAACAGACCAAATGTAGAATATCTTGAAACAAAATTAGCAGAATCAAAACAAGATTATGAAGAGAAAATCAAAAAGATGCTTGAGGAAAAAGAAAGGGAAATGCATGCATTGAAATTAGCTCATGATAAATTAATTATCCAATTACAAACTCAAATAGAGGAAAATAAGAAAAAAGTCAAAACTGTCAAAGAGAAAGCAAAAGAAGTGAAAAAAGATTGGAAAAAATCAAAAAAATCGCTAGAAGAGACAGTCAAATTATTAGAACAATCAGAGAAAGAACGTTTGGAGCTACGTGAGAAATATGTAAAATTAGGGGAGAAAATGGAATCAATCGCTGAAATGGATACAAAAGTGAAAGAATCTGATCATGCAAAATACAAGGATAAAATAATTCGATTGAAAGAGAAGATTCATGATGCACATAAACATATGAAAGAGTTAAAACATGATTTTAAAGATCAAATGAGATCGAAACAGGAGGATTTAAATGAAGCTGCTGATGAAATAAATGAATTAAAGAAACAGATAGAAAATGCATCGAAAGAATATGCTATTGCAAAGGTAAATTTAGCAGCTGCAAACGAGGTAGCCAGTGGTGTAGATGAGCTGCAAAAACAAGTTACTGCGCTACGAACAGATTTAGATATAGCAAATGCCAGGCTGATTGATGAGCCACAACGTGTCGAGGAAGCCGTTCGCTTGCGCATGGATTCAATGGAAAAGAAAGTAAATGAAAAAGAAATGGAAATTGTGAAATTAACTGCGGATTTAAATATGAAAAATGCAGCGGAACAAAGAGATAGAAATGAAGTTGAACGAGAGACACAAAGGCGTGTTGGATTAGAAAGACAAAAAATGGAAGACAAATATAAATTGTTAATCAATGAAAAATTAAAGGATTTAGATGAAGCGCAGAAAAAGGCACGCGAGGCAAATGAAGATGCAAAGAAAAGAGAGGATAACTTACGAGAAAAAGTAAATAAACGTTTGTTGGAAAATGCTCGTGATCATATTAGTTTAAAGCAACACGAAGAAGTATTAAAAACACGGTTAAATGCCCTACGCGTAGAAATGAATAATAAACAAAGAGCAATCCAAGTACGCAAAGAAACTGATTTAAATGCAAGGATGAAGGACAAAGGTAGGGAACTGGAAGGTAATTTCCGTGCTGCAGAAGGTCGTATGCAGCAGCAAATTTTAGATTTACAAAATGAACTCGATGATGCAAAGCAAAAAGCTGAAGATATGGAGATGAGATCCAAGGAAGATAGACAAGTTATGATGGAACATAGAGCCAATGCTGATAGCGAAAGACACAAAAATATGATGTTAACCCAGCATCTAGAAGAAGCATCCATGAATATAGGACATTTGAAACAAATGATGGAACAAGCTCGAGATCGTGCAGATGATTTAAATGAAAAATTAGAAGATCTTCAAGGCAAGCACGAAGAGCAGAACTTACGCAATGAGGAATTAAACACAATGATAGAAACAAAAACTAAAGAGCAAGATGCAATTGCTGAAAAAATAGCCATATCTGAGAATGATACACAAATGCTAGCCCGTTCCTCCGTTAAAGAAAGTGTCATATCGCTTTTAATGGTACTGCGAATGTTAAATACGTTCAAAAACAAAAAAAAAGGTAGCACATCATCGAACCGCTCTTCATCAGAAATGGATCATGAATTAAATTCATTTATGTCTGCTTTGAAAGTTGATGAGACAACGAATACGGAAGATATGACGCGTTTAGGACTTAGCGAAAGGGTTGCTCAAGCTGAATATGCGCTGATGCAGCATGATAAAACAGTACATGAAAGATATCTGGGGGCAGTGGCACAGGCAAGCAGTGAAGAAAATGCTTTCAGAGAAAAAGTGAAATCTGCTGAGGAAGAGTTGAAAGAAAAGAAACAAGCATTTTCAAATGGTTTATCGGAAGATGATAATAATTACATTAAATCCAAGGCGAAAGAAATCAGCATGGATTTGGTGCTAAGTATTGAAGGTCATATTGAAGAGGAAAGTGATCTAGAACAGAAAATCAAAAATTCATTGTTCCTACATGATAATGCCAATTCGGAGAGCGAACGTAGAGATGTTCGAGAAAAAATCCAATCTTATAGAGTTTTGAGGGAACAATCAAAACGTGATCGCACAGAGGAGGAACGAACATTGGCTAATAATGAAAATCGAGTGCGACAAGATTTGTTACACCAACGAAAACAAGATGTTGAAAAAGCAAAGGAGGTAGTAACAAATGCAAAGATGAAGTTATCAACTCATATCGTTAATCGCATTAAAATATTAGCAGAATTAAGAAAAAAACAATTTTCCGACCGCGAATTTGTCCGTGGAAGATTTTTAGCTGCAATGCAAGATTTACAAGCTCATGATCGTGGTGTTATCGATCGTATTGTTAAAGGTGACAAAAAATTACCAGGCCAAAGCGAACTTAATGAAAAGATTAAAAGGAGGAAGACCTTAATTTTAGATTTGCGCAAAGCTACTAAAGAGAAGAACGAACAATTCAAAGCCGTGACGTTAGAAGTTGAAAGTAAGAAAAGTGACGCATTAGAAGCCTTAAACGAAGCCAAGACGAGAAGAGCCCAAGCAGAGCGTTTGTTAGCTGCATTTGATGTTGCAGTAGATGAAGCATCGGGTGGCAATGGGAAGAAGCCGGCTCACAAGACAAACCCAGATCGACGTAGGACTCGCACTCGCCATCGTAATAAAAAAGATGAAGCTGACAAGGATAATAATGATGAAAGTACTAATGGTAAAGGAAAAAAAAAGAAGAAGAAGAAAGATGAAGCCGGCGATCCAAACAAAAGAGAAGAATTAGTCGAAGAGTGCCACTTAGCAGATGATGAAGTTCGTAACATGGAAGTGGACTACAATCAATTGGTGGAAGAAATGGATGAATTAAAAGAACAAAGATTGAAAGTACATCTTAACAATGTGAGAAAAGCAAAAGCAGCATTGGACAAGTTTGATCAAAACTTATTGAAAGATGAGGAGCGTGAAAGAAAAACAGCAATAGCATTAGATGTTCAATACGAAACGTTCAAGAGAAAACAATTCTTGGACAAAGATCGCAATGGTAGCGATTGGATCCGCCATGCAATATCGATGATTAAACGTGAAATGGATGAATTTGGGAGCGTGTCTGCATTAGCAATTGAGAATATTAGTAATTCTAATGTCCAAATGAAAGTTATACAAGAGCTTGATAACAGTCGAAACATGTTGCGCAAGTCGTTGAAAGAGGCAGAGGAGCAATTGAGAAAAGATACTGGGGAATATGGCATGCTGGAAAAATCGCTATTAAAGATGTCACGCAGTAATAACGATAGTATCAATGTGTATGAAAAGAGCAAAAATCTGCCATCAAGAACATCTACCGTAATATCGTACAGCGAAACAGATGGTACGCCGGTTGTTGATATCAGCGGTGAAAATTTTGGTGTTCAATTGTTAAAATCTTCATTTACTGATATAGTTAGGTATATGACTTGTTTAAAACATGGATTGATGGATGAAATAGCCAAACGGAATGTGTTAGAAATTGTTTTAGAAGAAAAAACAGAGGCATTACAAGATTTAAAACAAACTGTGACAATGCAAAAGAAGATGATTGACAACTCAACAAGAGAATATGACGAAGCGCAGGAATCGAACAAAAGATTGTTGGGCAATATTAATAGTCATCAAAGAGAAATGCAAACGCTTCAAGTCAATTTAAATACCGCAAAATCTCGTGTTCGTCGCGATGCTATCGATAATCAGACATTAGATGAAGAAAAGCGCTTGTTATTAAAAGAAATAGAAACATTAAAGCGAACGTTAAAACTTGAAATTCAAAAATCAAATGATTTACAATCGGATATACAACACGGAAAAGCTACCTGGAATTCCGAACGGGTAGCATTAGAAAGTAAAACTGCCAATTTAAAAGCCATTATTAAAGAAAAATCTATATACATAAATTCACAAAAAGAAAAGTTTGGCAAAATACGAATGAAATATGAAAGTACGTTGCGCCAAGTTGTACAAAAAATGAAGGATCAATTGTCAAACATACGATTAAAATCTACGAACGAAATCGATAACATGCGTAATGACATTTATAAATATGTACGAGAAATGCAATCAAAATTTCGAAATGCATTGACTGAAATGTATGCAAAAGCACAGAAAAATGCACAAAAATCATATGAAGAATTACGAAAGCAATTTGCACTTGATAATGATCGTTTAAATAAAGCTCATAAAGAAGAAATACAACGAATGCAAGATATGCACAATGCAACCATGCAAAGTTTAGAGCATCGTATTTCATCGTCTAAGCAAAACGCCGACCAAGAAGTCGAACGGTTGGAGACATTCAAAGCAGAGTTACTCGAAAAGCAAGTGTCTGAAAACAATGCTTTGCAAGGCAAAAACAGCGAGTTAGAATATAAAGTTTCCCAAAGCGAATCGCGTGTTCGAGAACTTACATTATCTATAGAATCATACAAAGAAGATTTTAAGAAATATAAAAAAGATATTTTGACACTTGAAAGGGACATGGATAACGCAAGAAACGAAAGGGAAAATATGCAAGAATCATTGCGTACACGTGAAATGGAACACCAAGAAACAATTTCAACGTTGAAAAAAAGATTAAATAATTACGATGGAACTTTGATTGCATTGTCAGCACATATTCACATACCTCAAAAAGTACAAGAAGCACTTTTAAGCATTGACAAAGCAAGTTACAGCAATGGTTTGAAACAATTGCAAAACATAGTTCAAGATTCATTGGAACAAAGCGCGGAGGCTCAAAAGATATACACTATTGAAGAAAGCAAGAAGACAATAAGAGAATTGACTAATAAATTGGATACTGCATCTACTTTGCACAAAGACGATATTTTAAATCTTCAAACACAATTGGAAAGCGCTTTAATTGAGGTTTCCACTTCAAAGCGAGAAAAAATGGAAGCAGTAAATGAAATGAAGCAACTACAACTAGCCGTTGAGTTGCAGAAAAAAGAGATGGCCACAATGCAAAATGAAATCGAGCGCGAAAAGCAGCTATCCAAAATGCAAATGCAAGATATTAAAGAAAGATCAGAAACGGATATTGCAAATCTTAAAGCAACTATTGACGCGGAAGATAAGTTTAAATCTAGCAAAGTTCAATTGGAGAAAGAGCAAATGCAAAAGGAAATTGAAATGGAAAAAATGAAGGTACGAGAGGAAAGAGCAAGGAAGATGGCAGAGTTGGATAATGAAAAAGTCAGGATGGAAATAGAAATGGAAGCAGCTAGGACAAAACTAGAGCGAGAGATATTAGCACAAAAGGAAGCAATGCAAAGCCAAATTGAGCAACAAAAGCGCGAAATGTATGAACAATCAGCACAATTTCATACAATCAATCAATTAAATGTGGAATCCTCTACATCAGAAATCATGACTGAATTAGCTCAAAGCAAACAAGAAAGGCTGCGACTAGAGCTTGAAAATGAAAAGTTAAGATCTGATAATAACAAATATAGCAATAATCTATTAAGCCAATCACAAGTACAAATCAAAAGTATCAAAGATCGATATGAAGCAGAAATGGCAACTTTAAGGAAAAAAAATGCATTAGATCATAAACGCATGCGAATTTTACGAAATGAATTAGCACAACAAGCCGAAGAGGCCGATCGTTTAATTAATAACGAACGTAGCAAATTAAATACAGTTTTAAGTCGCCATACAAAAGCAGAAAGCAGAATAGCGGAATTGACAAACGAGATGAATCTTTTAAGAAGCACTGTAGGTGGTACAAGTACAATTGGAGTTGGAAGTACTGATAGTAGTAGTAGCAGCAGCAGCAGCAGACGCATAGGATCTTCTTCACAACGGGTTCATATTACTAGGACTGGTAGCGTGTATGTAGATGCCCCAGCCACTACCACAACCACTGGATCAGACAACAATGCAGAATCACGTTTGTCCATGGACAATTTGAAATAGAGAGAGAGTTTGCGTATGATGTGTATCATAATAAAATAAGTTATGCTTTAATTATATAATATACACACACGTAAAGCGTGTTTTATACTCTAATAAAATACAGATCATACATCTTACAAAATACCACTCCCACATGATGAAATTCACAAAATAATATCTTAGATATTGTCATATATTATCATGCCTGTCGCACCATGTGCATGCATTTAAATTTCTGCCGCGAAATATGGTGTGAAATCCGTTTTGATTTCAACCATCATGGATATTTATTTCATTTATTAGCATTTGTTTTTTTATTTTTCGTATTATCGTCATCATCATCGTCTAATTTCACCCCAAATTGCTTTTTCAATTTTACCAATTTAAATTTTAAATTATTATTTTCTTTACGTAAATTTCCTCTTTCTTTTTGCAACAATTTACATAAATCAGATAATTTATCTTTTTGTTTAATGTAAGTCACTTCACGAGCCTTTAAATTTTTGTTTTCAATATCAGATCTTTTCTTTAATTTATTCACTTTCTCTAATTCACTTCTTAAAGCCACAAAACTTTTGTTACTTTCAGATAAAGTTCCATTAAATGATTCAAACTTTTCATTATATAATTTAATCGTATCTTTGTATTGCTGTTCAGATTGATTGTATATTTCAATTTGTTTTTTATACAACTCAACTTTAGTCATTTCTTCTTGCATACTTGCAATTTTTTGTTTATGCTGTGCTTCAGCTAATTGTCGTTTTAAGTCCTCCGTTTTCAATTGGTTTTTAAAATGTTCTTCCCGAAGTTGAAATTCTTCAATGATTTTTTTAAGTTTGTTCCTCAAAGTTTCATTGTCTTTCGCTTCTTTGATTCTCTCTTGCGCTTGGCTTTCAATTTGTGTAGAAATACTGCTAATGGATTTTTCAAATTTTTCAGATTGTTCTTTTCTTTTTTCTTGTTCAATTAATAAACTATTTTTATTTTCCTCCAAAATTTTCTTATTTGTCTCTTGTAAAACCCGGCATAATTTTTCCAACTTTTCTGTACGAGCTGCTAAATTCGTTTTTTCTTGTAAGTATATATCTCGTTCATTTGTAAGAGTATCAATTTTATGTTGTGTCAATGCAAATGCAGTTTCAATTGTACGCGTTTTTTTAATCATTTCTTGATAGCTTTTATTTAATTTTTTCAACTTTTCTGCATCTGTAATAGTTGAAGCATTTGATTCCATGATTTCTTTCAATACTTTTGTTTGTTCCGACGATACATTCGTCTTCACCTTTGACGACGAGGATGATGAAGCATCCTTTGCTAACGTTGCCATGATGATGTTATGTTAGACGATCTTTTTCGTATATGCCTGTTTTTGTTTGTTTTATATATTCTTTCGATATCTCATCACTTTCTTTCTATTTATAACGACGTATATTATGATCTACAATATAAATATATAAAATCTTCTCTTTTTTTTTTTGAATTATTATTATTAGAAAATGAATTATATTTAAGAGTTTTTGTAAAAATAAGGAGGAAGGGATCAAATCTTCCGCGTATTTAGTAGTATATCCATAGCATATAAATAACACTATTATATCAGAGACGTTGTTCGCTAAAATGTGGCAGTTGCAATGCTGAATGCTTTCCAGGCTTTGAAAAAAAGAGCAGCTAAAATAATTTAGAACACTGGACAATGCTAATGTTGTGGCTATGCTAAAAGTTCTTTCAATTAGTGAAAGACGCCTTTTTCAATTTTTTTGTAGTATAATAAACTTTTACCTCACACAGTACTATAGACTTTTGTAAACAATATATAGATATAGTATAACGGGAAGGATGTAGAAACATAGATATACATATATATTTATCAAAAAATATACATAAACATATCAATAATAAAACCAATATTAACAAACAATATTAAAAAATAAAAGAAACAAACAATATGTCATCATTTCCATGGGGTAACGATAACGAGGCACAAGCTACCTCAAAAAAATTTGCAAAAGGACAAGTAAAAAATACATGTCCGTGGGGTCAAGCGGAAACTGTTGTAGTGAAAACAAGAAAGACCAAACCACGTAGCGTATGTCCATGGGCAACAGATTCTGAATTGCCAGTGAAAGAAAATGTTATGCAACAACAACGTGTACCTGCACCATGGGACGATGTTCAGGGTGGCGCTGGTTTCGGTGGAAAGAAAAAGAAAAAAGCACAACCAAACACTTCACTTTGGCAACAAACTGGTGGTGTTGATGATAGATTTGCAAACGTGAACAAATTCGGGGATCATTCTGCTGCAATCCGTTCCATCCAGCAAACAAACAGGCAAGCACGTGCAAATAACGGCACTGGCGGCGCATCCCTTGAAGGTATTTTTTAAAAAAATTTATTAAATGAAAAACAAATGTAACCTTCGAAAATAGTTAGATAATAATAATAATAATATAATAATAATAATGAAATGATAGATAGAAAAAGTTAGAATATAAGATTAGTATAGTGTCGTATGATATATATATGCGAAAATATAGATACGTAAATAATAGGTAATAATAAATAGCAATTGTAGTGTATATAATGTATATAGTGATAGAAATTTATAGAGAAATGATTTAGTATATAGAAATTAGGATATTTGATAAAATGTGTTAGTGAAAAAAGAAATAATTATGATATGGTATGTAATGTGTGAATAGGAAAATAAAACATTTAGAAATGGTGTGTGTGTATGATAAAAAAACAATAAAATATGGGTCATAATTAATCATACTGTGGGTGTGTGTACGAAGCTTCGTATAATATTTTATACTTCGTACTCTTTTGTTCGTAGATCCTTAGATTTAATGAGAGAGACGATATGATATTACTATTATAATCTCTTGAGAATAATTAATCACACACACACATATATATATATATTATTATATTATAGTGCTAATATAGCCTATATATATATATCTCGCGCTCAAAATATTATTACTCTCGTGTACGAGTACTTCTCGTATCATATATTTCTGGCACACATCTCCACATTCAAGGCGATCGTTGTCGAGCATTATTTTCACCAAAAACTTCTTGTCTAATCTCAGCATTATGCATATTATACAAATCATTCTCCACATCAATATCTTTCTTACTATATACAATTGTCTCTAATGCAGATACGTAATTTTTCATGGCTTCACTACGAGGTACAAAATCTAAAAATGGTTCAATAACCAATGATCTTTTTGTAATAGCTTTAAATGTTCGACCACGTTCATATAATCCTAAACCTTCACCCAATTGCTCCAAATTATATTCATTTAGTAAGAAGACACCATCATCTTGCAATTCTTTTGCCGTACATTTAACTGTTACATCACGACGTAAATCGCGAATAAAATATGGATGTACATTTCGTTTTAAATCTGATCTCGACTTTTCTAATTGCAGCGCAATTACCGCTTTTGCCTCTCTTAATTGTGCATAAACTGGCTCCCATGAAACGGGATGTGGTGGATTATTATTATGTATATCTTCATGTAAACCAGAATACACTACAGGTTTTTTATTTTTCCTTCTGCTTTCACCAATTGACTCAACGGGTTTCAGGTATATATTGTCTTGTATTTTTTTTTTGCCTTCATCATCATCGTCATCTTTTACCGCTATATTTGGATCTATTTTACCTGCTTCTTGCAATAATTCTAACAATGCATCTTCTAAATCATCATGTGGTGTATTATTCGTATTATTCCTTTCACCATTGTTATTATTTTTATATTTATTGCTACTGCTAATTCGTTTCCGTGCTGATGATAACATTATACGGGACGATGACGATGATGATGATGGTGATGTTGGTCTTTTTTTTTTTTTCGGCGATATTCCACTAAGTCCACTATAATTTCCTTGAATGAAGGTATCAAACTCTGTCATTTCGTAATCTTTGTATCTCAAAAGTGCTTGCAAAGTCATCGTCGTTTCTTTGCAAGTTTTACATGTTTTCATAAATGTTGTACGTAATATTTCAAGATAATTAATAATTTTATTTGCGTATGCATTTTTATGAAATAATTGATAGTCTAATTTTCTTGCACTATCTTGTAAAGATGTACGAAATTCGTTTACTTTATAAATTATATCTTGATATTCCGGGCTATCTTGCGGTGTTTGTGCTAATTGGTCTAATAAATTTTCATATTCTATTGCTGTATTATTAAATACGCTTAAAAAATCTGCAGTAAATTTTAAATTTTCATTGTCTTCTTCTTGTGGTTGTTTTGGCAATGGTGTACTACTATTACGATTCTTGGAATTATTATTATTTACATGTTTTCTATATCCATATTTATTTGATGAAGATGGTTTTTTGCCACTAAGTGAAGATGGCGTGGATGGCGGCGATCGCCCAGGCGAAGCACGAGAAGATCGAAAAGACGTTGAAGATCTTGAAGAAGGCGAGGTTGTAGTATTGTTATTAAATTTTTCCTTTGTTTGAACTGTATTATTATTATTACTATCTGACGATGTTACATTGTTATTACTAACCATTATAGTTTTTTTCTTGTTTTTTTTCTTCCTCCTTGAAGACAAAAATTTTGATATAGCTCTCATGGCAATTGTTTATGTACTGGTTAAAACTATTTAATTAAAGGCGATGAGAATATGATGTATGTATATATACGAGGATGTATATATGTATATATACGAGGATGTGTGGATTAAAAGGATATACATTGTATATAGATATAAATAGATATTATAGACGACGACTAGTAGTACATCCTCGTATAATAGTAGTAACAAAAAATGAAAGTAGAAAAAATGGTGTGATTCATTTTAACTTTTATACCTGGTACTACTTGCTGGCTTGCTGAGAGACTATTAATGGAATAAGCTGATGCATCAGTATCATCAAAAAGACTGTAGTAGAATAATAATAAAAAGGTTTTTGCTAAATTTTGCTCTTGTACTTGTTTGTATACTACCAAATTACCTTTTCAATGATTAATCACTCTTTTTTTCATCAAAATAAAAATATAATATTCATTTCAAAAAAACGAATTACTCGAATACTGGAATACATAGAACGAATGAATGTGAAATAAATAACATTATATTCCGTATATATATATATATTATCAAGATTTAAATAACAACAAATTGGACGTCTCGATAAAATTAAAACTATTGAATCGTAAGATGAATACTACTACTACTACTACTAATAATAATGCCTCGCCAACAATATTTGGTATTACGATGGGGCCTTTAAATATGGTAGGTATATTTGCAGCTGGAATAGTAGGAAGATCAATATTAAAAACGTTTTTGGGTGGTGCTGCAACGCCAATTATTTTATTATTGCTTGCAGGTTATGTATATTATTTAAAACAAAAAGAAAAAGAGAAGAAAGAAATCAATAGAAATAACTTGAATTATATGTCACAAAATATTAGTAATGCTAATCGATTTTCGTCTATGTATGGTGGTGGTAGTAGTAGCACTAATAGTAGTAATTCTATTGGAACTGGTGGTGGCATAAGTTCCCAAAACAATAAAATGTATAGCAATGGTGCAAGTAATATCGGTTTCAATAATAATCGATATAACAATGGCCTACCTCCCAGTATGAGGATGCGTAATATGAATCGTAATGGAGGAAAATCATCATCGTCGTCATATAATTTATCAAGTAGTCCAATTAGTGGCGATGGTCGTAGTAAGAATAAGAATAATATTAACGATACTTTTCAAGCATCTTTGCGTGAATTAGATAATAAAATGCAAAATCGTTTTGGCCCACAATCTGGTACTATAAAAATTACCAAAAAAGAAAGACGTCGCATTCAAGGTGTATATGATAGAAAGTTTGTATCACAAACAAATAATAAAAACAATAAGAGTGGTAATAATTCTTCACAAAAAAAAGATGATAGTAGTGTGAAATTAGCACAACAAGAAAATAAGAAAGAACGACGTTTATATAAAGGTAGAACACGTAAACGTAGAAATCGAAAATTAACAACTACAATAAAATTTGCTGATTAATTGAAAAAAAAGAAAAGGGATATATACCAACTGGTATACTTCTAGTAAAATCATAAAAATGTGAATGTATACCACAAAAGAGGTGAGTCTTTGTAAAAAAAATAAAATTACGAACAAATTATATAGGTCGAATAGGTTTATTAATAGAGATGATGTAT
>MDTB01005830.1_pt1 | contig 12789 bp, 13 predicted proteins | sample 811161 | NCBI WGS metagenome assembly MDTB01 (sample SAMN05326650, study PRJNA326480) | marine metagenome | isolation source: seawater | place: Mediterranean Sea | collected 2009 | reverse complement strand
CATTCTGGTATTTGGATAACTCTTATTCATAGCGTTTAAGCTGAAATTATATATTAATAAGCCTATAATATATATATGTTCAGACTAATCAAATTAGAAGCGACTGGCTTTATTTTATGCGTAATATCTTTACTAACAGCGTATATTTATTTTGATATTATAAAAGAACTTGCAGCATGCACGTTATGTGTTTTAGACAGATTTCTAATTTTAGGAATTACCCTAATATTTGCAATTTCTTATTTAACTAAAAGGCGTCATTTCTTTAAGACATTATATTCACTTAATATAATTTTATGCTTTATAGGAATAGTAAGTACTATAAGACATATTTGGTTACAAAAATTTTATGATAAAGATGCCTTAGATGGATTCGGGTGCGGAGGTGACTTCTTTTATTATATTTCTACACTACCATTTTTAGACGCAATAATGAATATATTTGACAATCCGACTCCATGTAATGATGTAAAGTGGCAACTTTTTGGCCTATCCATACCAATGTACACGTTTATTTTATTTGTAATATTAATTATAATAAATTTTAAAATATTAAAAGAAGGAACATATGATTGAGCATAAAAAAAAATTTTATTTGATTCTTTTGTTTTTTATTTTCACGTCTTCTTATGGAGATACGCATAATAAGCCTTCTATAAAACTAGAAGGTGTTGAAAATGGAAAAACGTATACTTCGCCAATTGAATTAAATTTCATCGTTAACAATATGAAAGTCCGTAAAGCAGGAGTAAATGAAAAAAATAGTGGTCACCACCACCTACTTATAAATTTAAATGAACTGCCAGATATGACAAAACCTTTGCCAATGACAGAAAGCATAATACATTTTGGTAAAGCACAAGAATCTACTTCCTTAGAATTAAAGCCAGGTAAATATACAATACAACTTTTATTTGCAGACTATAGTCATACCCCTCATAAAACTCCTTTAATAACTGAAAAAGTTACGTTTTTTATTAAATAAAAAATCCCAAAGAGACAATATTAAATGCTTAGAAAAATTTTACTTTTATTTTTTATATCAAATTTTTCCTACGGCACAGAATTTTTGGTGATACAGTCAACCACATCAACTTCAGATTCAGGATTTTATGATTTTATCCTTCCAATTTACGAAGAGAAAACCGGAGTTGACATTAGAGTAGTTGCAGTTGGTACCGGGCAAGCGATAAAAAATGCAATGAATGGGGATGGTGATTTACTTATAGTTCATTCTGAAGAAGACGAAAAAAATTTTATCTTAAACGGCTATGGAGTGGATAGGAGAAAGTTAATGTACAATGATTATATTATAATTGGCCCAAAAAATGATCCTGAAAAATTAAGAAATAAAACCAGCTTAAAAGAAGTTTTACAAACAATTAGGGAAAAAAAATTACCTTTTTTAACAAGAGGTGATAATAGCGGAACTCACAAAAAGGAAGTTTCATTATGGAAGAAAGCACAAATAAATCCAGAAAAGCTTGACCCAATTTTCTATATAGACGCAGGAAGGGGTATGGGCGCAACTTTAAATATGGCGGCCAGTATGGATGCGTACACAATGACTGATAGAGGCACCTGGTTGAGCTTTAATAATAAACAGGATTTAGACATTATTTTTTCTGGTGTGCCGCCACTTCATAATCAATATAGTATTATCGTAATAAATCCAAAAAAACACTCTCATGTAAAATTTGAACTTGCTGATCATTTTTCAAAGTGGATAACAAGTAAAGAAGGTCAAAACAATATTTCAAAATATCAAATTATGGGAGAACAACTTTTTTTTCCAAATTCATTAGAAAACTAGACCCATTTTTTTGGCACCAAAAAATTTTTATATAATTTTTCTTCTTCGCTATTTTTTTTAATACTATACTGATATTTCCATTTAACTAACGGTGGCATTGACATAAGTATTGATTCTGTTCTTCCATTTGATTGAAGCCCAAATAAGGTTCCTCTATCGTACACAAGATTAAATTCAACATATCTTCCTCTACGAAAAAGCTGAAAATCTTTTTGCTGCTCATTATATGATTCATCTAATCTTCTCTTTAATATTGGCTCATACGCGTCTGTAAAACCATTTCCTACAGACTTGATAAATTCAAAACAAGTATCAAAATCCCAAGTATTTAAGTCATCAAAAAATATCCCTCCGATACCTCTAGGCTCTTTCCTATGCTTTATGTAAAAATATTCGTCACAATTCTTTTTGTATTGGTCGTAAAGTTCATCTCCATATGGCGAACATATGTCTCGAGCGATCTCATGCCAATGAATAGCATCTTCTTCATAGCCATAATATGGAGTCATATCAAAACCACCACCGAACCACCATATCGGCTGAGAATTTTCACCATAAGCAGTAAACAGACGAACATTTAAGTGAGCTGTCGGCACATGTGGATTTTTTGGGTGGCATACAAATGAAACACCCATTGCTCGATAACTTTTCCCTTGTAATTCCGGCCTTAAATTTGTTGCCGCTTTGGGCAAATGATCACCTAATATATCTGAAAAGTTTACGCCAACCTTGTCAAAAATTTCACCATTTTCAAGTATGCAAGATATGCCGCCTCCACCTTCTTTTCTAGACCACTCATCTTTTAAAAAATTTTGTTTGTCATAATTATTTACCATTGAAATAATATTTTCTTGCACTGTAAGCAAGTACCTTCTAACCTCTAAAACATGATCTTTTTCAATTTTTTGCATTTAATCTCCTGCGCGCAGAACTTCTTTGGTTATTAAATCCAAAATTCTTGATGGCTTTTTACTATCCCCAATTTTTCCATCAACTATATAGTCGATAAAATTATGAAAATAATTATCAAATTCAGAAGATTTAACAATGGGGTCATCTCCAGATTTATTTGCACTCGTCGAAATAATTGGAAAATCAAGTAATTTACAAATATCACAAGAAGTCTTGTGTGTGGTGATTCTTATAGCTATTTTCTTACTGTTTCCTGTTACCTCTTCTAGAACTAAGTCACTTGCAGGACAAAGCCATGTTGTTGGTTTTGCATCACTATTTTGTTCAACGAATATTTTATAATAATTGTCATCAATAAGATTCCTAACTTTTTCAAGATTGTCAGAAATTACTATTAAACCTTTTGATACGTCTCTTTGCTTAATTTCTAAAATTTTTCGTATGGAATATTTATTTTTAATGTCACATCCAAGACCAAAAACAGCTTCTGTTGGATATGCAAAAACAGCTCCATTTTTTACATCTTTTGCGAATACTTCACAGCTTTTCTTGTCGTTTAAATCTAAAATTTTTGCCATATAGCTATATAGTATTCTCAATATTACTATCTTGTGATTTTTTTTTAGAAGATTTTGCTTTAACTTTATTTTTCTTTTTAGTTGCGACTTTCTTTTTAGTTGCGACTTTCTTTTTTACACCAAATCTTCCTCTTCTAATAGGTGCGTTTGCAATCATTTCGATACACTCTGCTAGAGATAAATCTTTTGGGTCCTGATCTTTTGGAACCTTAACATTTTTACTGCCATCAGTGACATATGGACCCCACCTCCCATTTAAAACTTGAATACCATCTCCCTCAAAATCTTGTATTATTTTATTCGCTTCTATTATTTTTTTTTGTTCAACTAATGGTAATGCTTCTTCAAAAGTGATCGTATACGGATCAAAAGGCTCTTGCCCTTTTTCTTCCAAACCTTTCAACGACAAATTTTTCTTTTCACCATAATTTAAATATGGACCAAATCTTCCTAAGCATGCTGTTATATGCTCACCCTCTGGCGTCTCACCTAAAAGCCTAGGGAGAACAAATAAATCTAATGCTTCCTGTAAAGTAATAGACGTAATATCTTGTCCTTTCTTAAGTGATGCTGATTTAGGCTTGCCAATTTCCTTTGGGTCATCTTTTGTACCAATCATTGCGTGAGGACCAAAAGGGCCATGCCTCACACTTACAGTCCTACCACTCTTTGGATCAACGCCTAATATCCTTTCTTGTTTTCTTTCTTCAGGAGATAATTTTTCTGTTTCATTAACCATTTTTGTTAAATATTTATAAAATGAATCAGTAGTCGGTACCCATTCCACTTCACCTCTTGCTATTTTGTCTAAGGTTTCTTCAAGTTCAGCTGTATAACTATACTTAATAAAATCATTAAAATTCTTATCTAAAAATGCGCAAGCCGAAGCTCCTTTACCAGTTGGAGTTAAAGTTCTATTTTCAATCTCTACATATTCTTTAAATCTTAAAGTCTCTATAATTGCAGCGTATGTTGATGGCCTGCCAATGCCTTCTTTTTCTAAATTTTTTATTAAACTTGCTTCAGTATATCTGCCTGGAGGTTGTGTGAAATGCTGAATAGCTTCTAATTTTTCTAATTGTATTTTATCACCCTCTTTCATAACTGGTAATATTTTAGACTCTGCTTCTAAATCCTCTTCATCTGTACCTTCTAAGTAAACTTGCATAAAACCAGGATATTTTATTGATTGGCCAGTTGCTCTGAAAATTTTATCGTTGGTGCCTAAATCCACAGAGACTGAATCTAGAATTGCATCATTCATTTGAGATGAGATTGTTCGTTTCCATATCAATGTATAAAGATCATGCTGATCTTTATTTAAATAACTCTTTACGTCGTCTGGAGTTCTAGACAATGAGGTTGGTCTAATAGCTTCATGAGCTTCTTGAGCATTTTTTGATGTGTTTGCATATTCTCTAACGTTGTCCGGTAACGCATGTTCGCCAAATAATTTTGGTATTATTTTCCTCATTTCATCTGTTGCTTCTTGAGCTAAATTAATAGAATCGGTTCTCATATATGTTATTAGCCCAACTGGCCCATCTCCAAGATCAATTCCAGTATATAATTCTTGAGCAATACCCATTGTTCGTCTAGCAGCAAATCTTAATTTTCTTGAAGCCTCCTGTTGCAGAGTTGAAGTAATGAAAGGTTTTGCAGGCTGCCTTTTTCTTTCTTTTTTTACTACTTTTTTTACCTCAAAACCTGAAGTTGAAGCATTCATTATTTCTTCTTTAATTCTACTGGCATCTTTTTCATTATCTATATCAAATTTTGATAATTTTTTGCTATCGTAAATATGTAAAAATCCATCAAATGGCTTTTTATCTTTTAGAAAGTTTGCATTTAAAGTCCAATATTCTTTTGGGATAAATTTTCTAATAGCTTCTTCTCTCTCTATAATCATTTTCAGTGCGGGGCTTTGGACTCTGCCTGCTGAACCTTTTCTTATTCCAATTCCCCAGAGAAGAGGTGATATACCCATACCAAATAAATAATCAATAGATCTTCTAGCAAATTGAGCATTAATTAAATCATGAGAAAGTTCTCTTGGATTTTCTATTGATTCTAAAATAGCCTTCTTTGTTATTTCATTAAATACTATTCTAACAATCTCAACTCCAGCCAGAGATTCTTCTTTTTCTAATATATCAATTAAATGCCATGCGATTACTTCTCCTTCTCTATCTTGGTCTGTGGCTAAGTAAAGTTTTTTAGCTTTTTTTAAAGCATTTTTAATATCATTTATTATTTGCTGCGGCTTATTATGATCTCTATCTATTAATTCATAATTCATTTGATAGTTATTATTAACATCTATTCCTTCCTTGGATGGCAAATTTCGCAGGTGGCCAACTGTAGAAATTACGCGATAATTTTGACCAAGATATTTTTCTATGGTTTTTGACTTTGCTGGGGACTCAACAATTACTAAGTTCTCACTCATAATTTAATATAACTCTCATAAATTATTTGTCATTTACTAATGGATATAAGGTAATGCCTTGTCTGAATTTAGATTTTGTAGCCAGGTGTAATTACTTTCATTGCCTGGAGTGTTAAATAAAATCATTAATACAACCCATCTGATCTGGCTTAAATCAACACTTTGAGTATCTAAAGCCATTATTCTATCAATAACGTGTTCTCTAATTTCTCCATGAAATATTCCAAGTCTTTCTAGAAACATAAGAAAGCTAAGGCCTTCTTCCCCAATCTTGTGATGTTCATTATCACTAAAAAGCCTAAAGCTATTTTTTGTTGGCTTATTTAAGAGCGCAGTATCATCTACGCCAGGCAACCCTTCAAGCCATTCAAAAGCTCTTTCGATATTTTTATCGGCAAAGCCTGCTTCTGAGAGATTTTTATGTAACGATTCCTTATCTAATTCAACTTCTTCATTATCTTCTACATAGCTTTGAAACATGAACATTAATACATCTAAAATGGTTTCTTTCATAGATCTCATCCTTAAATATTTGATTTATATATAAAAAAGTAAATTTAATTTCTTTACAAAAAAGCTATCTTTTTAACATTAATACATTGTATCTATTTAGTCAAAAGTAGTTGATCTTATAAAATTCACGAACACTTAAATTTTACACAAATTATACATAGAATAGTATAATTGGAATTAACCAGAACGAATTAATAAACCAATGAAAAAACTAGAAGTGCTACATTTCCCTGATAAAAGATTAAGGAAAATAGCTCAACCTGTTGAAAAGGTAAGCCAAGAAATAAAAGACATCATTGAGCAAATGTTTTTCACTATGTATGAAGAAAAAGGTATTGGGCTAGCCGCAACGCAAGTAGATATTCACAAAAGACTGATTGTAATTGACGTTTCTGAAAGTAGGAATGAAAAGCTATTTTTAATTAATCCTGAGATAATTTCACTATCTAATGATCTAGATACAATGGAAGAGGGTTGCTTATCAGTACCTGGATTCTACGAATCTGTCTCCAGACCAAAAACTGTGAAAGTTTCCTCATTAAATTTAGATGGTAAGAAAATTGAGTTTGAAGCAAATGGCTTATTAGCAACATGTATACAACATGAAATTGACCACTTGAATGGGAAATTATTTGTTGATCATATATCAATGCTAAAAAGAAATAGGATAGAAAAGAAAATTACCAAATTAAAAAAAGAAGGAAATCTTCCGTCTAGAAAAAAAAAGCCAGATTATAAATCAGCAATTTAATAAGCAGATAATATGAATAAACTAAAAATTGTGTTCGCAGGAACACCACAATTTGCAGAAAGTTATTTGGTATCACTTATTAATTCTAAACATGATATTGAATGTGTTTTTACTCAGCCAAGCAAAAGATCTGGGAGAGGATTAAAATTCAATCATAGCCCGGTTAGAAATACTGCTGAAGCTAATAACATCAATATTAGACAACCTGAAAAAATAACAATCGTAGAAACAGATGCTCTTGCGGAAATAAAACCAGATATCGTAATTGTTGTTGCATACGGGCTAATGCTCAGTAAAGAATTTATGTCTATACCTCGCTTCGGGTGTATAAATGTTCACCCATCTCTTCTTCCGAGATGGAGGGGTGCTGCACCTATTCAAAGATCAATAGAATCAGGTGATAAACTTTCAGGTATAACAATAATGAAAATGGTAGAGAAGCTTGATGCTGGGGATATAATTTACCAGGAACCAGTTAAAATTGATGACAACGATTCTTCAATAAGTTTACATAACAAGTTTATTAAAATTGGAACAGAAGTTTTATTATTAACACTTGAGTCAATAATTGAAAATAATTTTATGATGTATCCTCAAGACGAAAATTTAGCAACATATGCTAAGAAGATCAAAAAAGAAGAAGCAAAAATAAGTTGGGGTAATAGTGCAGAAGAAATTCATAAGAAAATAATGGCTTTTAATCAATGGCCCATTGCTGAAACGACTCTTTCTGGTGAGCGCATAAGAATACATGATAGCGAGTATAGAAATTTAGATATTAATGGAATTCCAGGAAATATAAAATCTGTTGATAATGATTTAATTCAAGTTTTTACAAAAGAAGGATTATTGATCATAAAAAAACTTCAAAAAGATAATTCTAAAATTTTAAATTCTAAAGATTTTATTAACTCTACAGATCTAAAGGGGAAAAAGTTTGTATAAACTAATATTTAGAGATCCATCAAATTTAATCTATAATATATATATATTATGAAAATTATTATCGTAGGGGCGGGGCAAGTCGGAAGCTCATTATCAATCAATTTAGTGAAAGAAGGTAACGATGTTACTTTGATTGATAAAAGCCAAGATCTGTTAGAGGATATAGCTGATAAAGTAGATCTTCAAACTATTCATGGAAATGGAGCCCATCCAAGAATATTAGAATCAGCAGGTGCCCACAAAGCAGATATGATAGTTGCAGTTTCGAAAAGCGATGAAACAAATATGATTGCATGTCAGGTTGCATACACTGTTTTTGGAGTAGAAAAAAAGATAGCGCGCATTAGAGATTTAGAATATCTAAACTATGAGAGCCTATTTGCAGATGAATCTACTCCAATAGATTTTACTATTAGTCCAGATTTAATAGCCTCAAACTATATAAATAAATTAGTATCCTATCAAGGAATACACCAATTATTTAACTTCTCAAATAATGAAAATTGTTTCCTAAATATAATATTTAGAGAGAAAGATAATGAGGAAAACTCAATAAAATTTTACCAATTATATTGCAAAAAATTAAATGCGCAGATTTGCGCTTTTATAAGAAAAGATAAAATATTTTCTCTAGAAGATGATGATATTTTAGAGGATGGGGATGAACTATTATTTATATGTAAAGAAGAAAATATTAAGGATATTGCTAAAGTTTTCAAAAAAAATAAAGATAATAAGCGAATAATGATTGCTGGAGGAGGAAATGTTGGAAAACATTTATCTGACAGCATGAGTGATAATTTTCAAGTTAAAGTCATAGAAGCAGATGAAACAAGATCTGACTATTTATCTGAAATTTTAGATGATGTAACAATTATAAATGCTGATTCATCAAATGAGGATATTCTTTTAGAAGAAAATATTGAGCATATGGACGTATTTTGCGCATTAACTAACGATGATGAAGCAAACATATTATCGGCAATGCTTGCTAAAAAGCTAGGAGCAAAAACTGTTATTTCAATAATAAATAAGATTAGTTATTCAGACTTAGTTGAAAAACAAGAAATAGACATAACAATATCACCAGAAGATTTAACAATGGGCGCTCTTTTAACACATATCAGAAAAGCGAGTATTTTAAAAGCGCACTCATTAATGCGTGGATCTTTAGAATTATTAGAAATTGAAGTTAGAGATAATACAAGTTCGAAAATTATCGGTAAAAATATTGGGCAAATAAATCTCTCAGAAAATATAATTGTGTGTTGTATCATTCGTAATAATGAATTTATTTTTAATACATCAAATGTGATCTTTGAGCAAAGTGACCATTTAGTCTGCCTTGTAAATAAAAAAGATATTAAACAAATAGAAGAGCTATTTGAGTAAAAAAAATGCAAATAAAATCTGTAATTAGAATACTTGGCTTACTTTTAATGCTTTTCAGCTTAGCAATAATTCCTCCTATTCTTGTAAGCATAATTTATCAAGACGGCGAAACATGGTCTTTTTTCTATGCGTTAATTCTAATTTTTGTTTCTGGACTATTGCTATGGCTGCCTGCTATGCAGGCTAAAACTGATCTAAAGCTACGAGATGGTTTTATAATTGTCGTCTTGTTTTGGTTTGTATTAAGTACTTTTGCATCTTTGCCAATGTTGCTTAGTGACTCTCTAAATATATCAATCACAAATGCAGTGTTTGAATCTGTATCTGGATTAACTACAACAGGAGCAACTATAATAAACAACATTGATAGTCTGCCAAAATCTATACTATTTTATAGGCAATATTTACAGTGGTTAGGTGGCCTTGGAATTATTGTTTTAGCCGTTGCAGTATTACCAATGTTAGGAGTAGGCGGTATGCAATTGTACAAAGCGGAAGTTGCAGGTCCTATAAAAAACAAAATAACACCTAGAATAACTGAAACTGCTAAGTGGTTGTGGGTAGTTTACTTAATAATGACTTTTCTGTGCGGCTTAAGTTACTATTTTGCTGGTATGAATTTATTTGATTCTATTTGTCATAGTTTTTCAACTATAGCCATTGGAGGGTTTTCTACGCACAATGAAAGCTTTGGGTATTATGACAATCATTTGATTGAATTAGTTGCAATTATTTTTATGATTGCGGCATGTTTAAATTTCAGTCTTCATTATTTGGCTTTTAAAAATAAATCAATATTACCCTATAAAAAAGATAACGAAGCATATTTTTTTGTATTTCTAACATTATTTATAGCTTTTTTAACAGTGTTATATATATACAGCTTATCTCCAGAAATGAATATCAAAGAAATAATAAAGAATACTTTTTATGCCGTTTCAATTTCAACGACAACTGGTTTTACAAATTCCAATTACTATCAATACATTGGCTTTCTTCCTATACTTCTAATTCTTTTTAGTTTTATAGGGGGATGCGCTGGCTCAACTGCTGGAGGAATGAAAGTAATTAGGGTTATGCTTCTTTTAAAACAAGGTTATAGAGAATTAGTAAGATTGGTTCATCCAAATTCTAAAATCAAGGTTAAAATAGGGAATAATGTAATCAACGAGAGAACCTTGGAAACAATATGGGGATTTTTTGCGATATATGTAATGGTATTTTTATCGGTACTACTCTTATTGATGTTATCAGGCTTAGATTTTCTGACCTCATTTTCTGCAGTAGCAGCAACTATTAATAACCTTGGCCCTGGACAAGGTGAAGTTCTATATAACTATACAAATATTTCAGATTTAAATAAGTGGATATTATCTTTTAGTATGATTGTAGGAAGACTAGAAATATTTACACTGCTAGTAATTTTTATACCAGATTTTTGGAAAAAATAATTTAAGAATTATATATATTTTCTGTTACACCAGATCTATTTCTAAACCTCTCATATGACCAGAGATATTGGGAAATATTAATATTTACTAAGTGTTCAATCTTCTTATTCAGAAAATCAGCTGAGGATTTTTCGTCAAGGTCATAAAACATTTCTTTAATAGAACCCAGATGAAGATTAAAACCAGCACTATTTGGCAGCCGTTCGGAGAATATATATATTATGGGTACTTTATTTTTTTTCCCCAGTTTGTATATTAATGATGAAGTATTAGCTGGGACATCAAAGAAATTAGACATAACTCCTTGATTAATTTTTGGGGTATGATCAGGTAGAATTCCTATTCCATGATTATTTTTTAAAGCTTTTAATAATTGTTTTACTCCTGTATTGTCTGTTTCTACAAGAGTCGCGCCCTTTGACATTCTTCCTTTGCAAACAAAATCGTTAAGAACTTTATTTCTCAAAGGTTTAAACATGGTGAATATTTTAATTTTACTTGCTACGAATAATCCACTCAACTCCCAAGAGCCGTGGTGCGGAGTCATAAATATTACCCCTTTGTTTTGATCAAGACACTCCTTAATAATATTTTCATTATGAATTTTTTTTATTAATGTGTTTATATTTTTTTTCGACATCTTATATAAATGAGGAGATTCAAGTAATGATTTCATATATTCCTTCAAACTTTCTTTTGCAGTTTTTTTAATCCAATATTCTGTCTTGTCTGGAAAACATATTTTCAAATTCATATAGGCAACACGGTATTTTTTGCTTCTCGTTGAAAATATTAATATAGATAGAAAAATAGCCAAGCCATGAGCTACACGCAAACTACAAAAGCTTAGAAGAAAAAGACATAATTTTTGAAATGTGCTAATTATCATTATTTTAGTGTATATTGTTAATAATTTTAATTATACTCAACTTTTAGTAATTTTTTGTAAAATAATGGACAAGAGAAAAGCAATAATAAAACGTAAAACAAATGAAACAGATATTGAGTTAAGCCTTAATATTGACGGTACTGGAATATGTGAAGCTGATACTGGAATGCCATTTTTTGAGCATATGATTGAACAAATTTGCAGGCACGGGCAAATTGATCTTATGATTAAGGCAAAGGGAGATCTGGAGGTTGATGCTCACCATACAGTGGAAGATATTGGAATTTGTTTAGGGCAAGCGTTTGAAAAGGCAATTGGCGGCAAAGAGGGCATTAATAGATATGGCCATGCTTATGTACCTTTAGACGAAGCTTTATCAAGAGTTGTAATAGATTTTTCTGGAAGACCAGGGGTTGAATACAATGCTTCATACCCAAGACAGTATATCAATGACTTTGATGTGGATTTGATACATGAGTTCTTCCAAGGTTTTTGCAACCATGCGATGGTTACTCTTCATATAGACAATCTAAAAGGAGAAAATGGCCATCACATTGCTGAAACAATCTTCAAGGCTTTCGGTAGAGCTTTTAGATATGCTAAAGGGGTAGATTTTTTAAATAATGGGAATAAGCCACCTTCCACAAAAGGTGTTCTCTAAATATATAGGCGAAAAAAGTTGAATACTATTGCTATCATAGATTATGGAATGAGCAATTTAAGTTCTGTGATAAGAGCCACTAAATATGTTGCACCAAATGCTTCTGTAATTGTAACTTCAAACCCCGATGAAATTAATAATGCTGATAAAATAATTTTCCCCGGTCAAGGCGCTGCTAAAAAATGTATGGAATCTATTACTAATAAAAACTTAAATAAAATTATTAAAAAAAGCTGTCAAGAAAAACCATTTTTAGGAATTTGTATGGGAATGCAAGTTTTAATGGATTTTAGCGAAGAGAATAGCGGTACTAATTGTCTTGGAATTGTTGAAGGCAAAGTTAGAAAATTTAAACCAAAAAAAAATATAAAAATGAAGATCCCTCATATGGGTTGGAATAGAGTAATCCAAAAAAGCGACCACCCTATATGGTAT
>MDTB01222388.1_pt1 | contig 12790 bp, 13 predicted proteins | sample 811161 | NCBI WGS metagenome assembly MDTB01 (sample SAMN05326650, study PRJNA326480) | marine metagenome | isolation source: seawater | place: Mediterranean Sea | collected 2009 | reverse complement strand
CATCTAATATTTGATAAAACTCTGCTGTACCAATTCGAATTCCACCAGGATTTAATGTTGAATCGCTTCTTCCAAGAATTTCTACCATATTGTTATTATCAATGATTATATAGTCACCATGGTACCAATAAGGGTTATCATCATTAGTAAAATAAGACTGTTTATATCGTTTATTTTTTTCATCATTTAAAAAATAGATCGGCATCGATGGAGCTGGGCTCTTACAAACTAAATCACCTTTTTCATTTTTGACTTCTTTATCATTTACAATTGATACAACATCCATACCAAGCCCTAATCCTTGAATAAGACCTTTTATAACTGGGGTAAATGGATTGCAAAGAGCAAAACATGAGATTATGTCAGTTCCACCAGAAATAGAACCAACCTGAACAGGTGTTTGAAAATTTGAATATAGATAATCATAATGATGCTCTAGTAATGGTGAACCCGTCGATAAAAGTAACCGAGTTGTAACAAGTTTTTCTCCAAATTCAATCTTTCTTTTTTGTGAAGCGCCTATAAATGATGCACTACACCCAAATACAGTAATATTATAATCAAATGCTAAGTCCCATATTGTTGATGATGTATTGATAGCCGCTCCATCATAAATCACTAATGTAACATCACTAGCTAATGCTGATACCATCCAGTTCCACATCATCCAACCACATGTTGTGTAATAAAATAAACGATCTGTTTTTGTTAAGTTACAATGTAATTGATGTTCTTTTTTATGTTGAAGTAATGTTCCTCCAACTCCGTGAACAATACATTTAGGCTTTCCAGTTGTTCCTGATGAAAAAAGGATAAATAAAGGATCTTGAAACTGGCAAGGAACAAAAACTATTTCTTTAAATGGGGTAGAATAAATTTCAGTGGGGCCATACCAACCATTTAATTTATCATCTGAAATATTCAACCATAATTTGGTATTTATCAATCGATTTTTAATATTTTCTAATCGTTCATGTATCGATATTTCTTTACCTTTATAGATGTAATTGGTTGCAGAAATTACACATTTTGGTTGAACTTGCTCTAATCGATCACAAATTGCATTTTCTCCAAAGTCAGGAGAGCATGAGCTCCATACTGCCCCCAAAGACGTTGCTGCTAACATACTAATAATCGCTGTGGAGTTATTTGGAAGTATTCCTGCAATAACATCTCCTTTTTTAATTCCAAGCCCAATGAAATAATTGGCCCATATTGCTACTTTTTTATATAATTGCTTCCAAGTTATGGCTTCTTGTTCACCTAGCTCATTAACTTCATAAATTGCAACTTCATCAGATTGATTTGATAAAAGATTTTCAGCATAATTTAAAGTTGCACATTTAAACCACCTTGTATTAATCATTTCATCACTTTGTGAGAGTATAACTTCGGGTCTTTTGGAAAATTTTATATCTAAGAATTTAGAGGCTTCATCCCAAAATGTTGAACTATTTTGAATTGACCACTTGTGAATGTCATCAAAACTTTCCAATTTCAAATCGTAAGATTGATTAATTTTTTTTTTAAATTTATATAAGCGACTACCTTGAATAGATTCTTGTGTAGGCTCCCAACATTTATTTATCATCAAATGCTTTCTCACCTTGTAATTTAGTAATTACAAGAGTAGCAATTGTATTTCCCCATAAATTAACAGTCGTTCTATTCATATCTAATATTCGATCAATGCTCAATATAATTGCTGTTGCACCAATCGGAACACCAATTGCTGTTAATATCATTGTTAACGTAATAATTCCTGCACTTGGAACTGCTGCCGCACCAATTGATGATAAAATTGTAAAAAAGATGATTACTCCATAATTAAACACTGATAACTCAACACCATAAATTTGAGAAATAAATACTGCTGCTACAGCTTGAAATAGCGCTGTTCCATCCATATTAATTGTTATTCCTAGAGGCAAGACAAAACTTGCTACTTTATTTGGAACTTTTAATTTTTTTCTAACATCATCCATTAAAATTGGTAAAGAAGCGGCTGAACTTGCTGTAGTAAACCCAGTTGCCAATGATGCAAATACATCTTTTGCAATTGATACAGGAGAAACTTTAATAAATAACCTAAGAATTAAGGGAAGGACAATAAAGGCATGAATACTAAGACCTAATAAAATGACTAATGCATATTTTAATAAGAATAGTATAGAACTCGCACCAGTAGTAATAACAAGCTGGGCAATTAGCCCAAAGATACCGATAGGAGATATGATAATTACCCAATTGGTAATTATCATCATAAAATCATTAAACCCTTCAAATAATTCATCAATTGGAAAATTAATATTCTTACCAAATGCTAATACTACAACCCCCAGTATTAATGAGATTATGATTACAAACAACATATTTCCACCAGATATAAATGTAAAGAAATCTGTTGGAATTATTTGGGAAAACATTTCTTTAAGTGATACCGCTTCTTTTACATTTTCCGTACTAGATATATTATAATTAAACCCTTTTCCTGGTTTGAATAAGATAGAAAGAATGAGCCCAATAACTGAAGATATTGCAGTAGTTGCTATAAAATATAATATTGTTTTGAGCCCCATTTTTTGTAGAGACCCAATATTTCCTAAACTTATAATCCCAGTAATTAATGAAGCAAACACTAATGGGACAACAATATATTTAAGTAATGAAATAAATACTTTACCTAGAATTAAATAAATATTTGAAAAGTTAGGAATGAAAACTCCAGCAATAATTCCTAATAATACTGCTAGAAGAATGTTTATATGTAAGTTTGATCGCATTTATACCTCTTTTTAGTTGTTAAACCTATTTATCAAATTATATAATAATATTTATTATGACAACATTTCAATTAAATGATACTGATTTTAGGAAAATTAGTCACTCAGAAACTCTATTAATAAACGAAGCTCAAGATAAATTAAGAGATAAAAATAATAAAATTTATAAGTTTGGTTTTGGACAATCCCCGTTTTCTCCCCCACAATTAGCTATAGATTCATTAACATCTCATGTTAAAGAACATGATTACCTTCCAGTAGCAGGATTAAAAGAATGTAGAGAAGCCGTTAGTAAAGCTCATTCCAGTTATAGAAATAATATAACTAGTGATGATATAGTTATTGCGCCTGGTTCAAAGATGATTATCTATGCTGTAATGGCTTGTTATCAGAATGCTACAGTCTTATTGCCACAGCCTTCCTGGGTATCTTACGCTCCACAAGCTTCTTTGCTTAATCATAATGTTCAGTTAGTGCCTACAAATTTTGAATCACAGTGGAAAATCAATGCTGAATCCCTTGAGTATGCTTGTCAGTCAATTCAAACTTCATCTCCATTAATTTTAGTTCTCAATTACCCAAATAACCCTACAGGCATGACATATACCGATCAAGAACTTCAAAGTATTGCAGAAGTTGCTAGAAAGTTTAATATACTAATTATCTCGGATGAGATTTATGCATGGTTACATCATCAAGGACAACATACCTCAATTGCTGCATATTACCCAGAAGGTACATTTATCACATCCGGTCTTTCAAAATGGTGTGGTGCAGGTGGCTGGAGATTTGGTGCGGGAATATTTCCTGAAAATGTAATGGATGAATTTAAAATCACTTATAACGGAATTGCATCAGAAACTTATTCAACAACTGCTGCACCTGTTCAGTTTGCTGCTACTGATATTTATAATAATATGGATAAACTTCAGCCATTTATAGAGTCTCAGCGAAGAATTCTTGATGGTTTATCAAAACTAATTGTAAGTGAATTAGAAAATTCAAATGTTCGTATACATCATCCTGATGGAGGATTTTATATTTTTCCAGATTTCAGTAACTTTAACAAACAGCTTCATTCTAAAGGTATAACTACAGCCGAAGAGTTTTGTGTCGAGCTATTAAATGATAAAGGTGTTGCAATGCTACCAGCATCGGCTTTTGGATTTGATGCATCACAATTTTATACTCGTATGTGCTACGTTGATTTTGATGGAAGTAGTGCAATTAAAGCCTATGAATCTGGTGAAACACTTAATAATGAGTTTTATGAAAAATACTCATGTTCAGTTGTCGAAGGAATTCGAGAACTTTGCAATTATTTGAAATCTTTGTAAATGTTAATTATCGATTTATCGTGAATCGAAGTAGCTAGAGAAGTCTTCTGGTTTTATATTATCTATAAAACTATTAAACTTCTTTGTTTCTTTTTCATCTTTTTCAGCATTTACCATTTTAGCTTTCATCATTACAGACTCTGATACAAAAATGGGTGCATTAGATCTAACTGCCACGGCAATAGCATCAGATGGCCTAGAATCAATACGAATTTTCTCATCTGACTTATTGACCTTTAAATCAATCACTGCAAAAAATGTATTGTCATTAATTTCATTTATAACTATTCTATCAACTTTAGCACCAAATCCTTCACAGAATTTAATTAATAAATCATGTGTCATTGGACGAGGCGGCTTAAAATCTTGAAGTTCCATTGCGATTGCTGCAGCTTCAAACATCCCAATCCATATCGGTAAGAAGTTTCTCTCTTCTGTATCCCTTAACAAAACTATTGGGGACATATTTTTAGGATCAAAACCAAGCCCTCCCAAGTGCATTTCAATCATTTAAACTCCTTTTTATTTTACTAATTTTACTAAATCATCAAATGCTGCTGGTGAATTAATTGAAATTTCACTTAACATTTTTCTATTTAGTTTAACATTTTTGGATGATAAAAGGTGAATAAATTTTGAATAGCTTATTGATGTACCGAATAGTGCTCCATTTATCCTTGCTATCCAGAGGCGTCTAAAATCACGCTTTCTTCGTCTTCTGTCTCTATATTGATAAGATAATGCTCTAAATACTGCAGGTTTTGCTTGACGATATAGTACAGATAAAGATGCACGAAACCCTTTCGCAAGTTTTAAAATTTTACGACGTCTATTTCTAGCAACATTTCCTCTTTTAACTCTAGCCATTTATAATCTCCTTATTATTTTAATCCTGGTATCAAAACAACTAGCTTTTGCTTATCAGAACTTGAAATTTCAAAATCCCCTCTTTTTGAAACTTTAGTTCTTGCAGACCGATGTGACAATAAATGTCTCATTCCAGTTTTTCTACGCATTATTTTTCCAGTTGATGTTATTTTGAACCTTTTTTTTGCTGAACTATTTGTTTTTTGTTTAAATTTCTTCATAATTTTGCTCCATTTTACTTAGGATTTAAGATTAAGTACAGAGTACGAAATGATTGTGTTACATCTGTAGACACGTCACCATACTCTTTTATATCCTCTTTGAAGCGATTTAACAAGTCTTTTCCAATTTCAGGATGTGTCATTTCACGTCCTTTAAAGAATACTGTAATTTTAACTTGATAACCTTTTTTAAGAAATTTAACACAACTAGTAATTCGAACATTATAGTCATGATCCGAAATTTTTGGTGTGAGTTTTAACTCTTTAATTACATGAGTCTTAGTATTTTTTTTAGCTTTTTTATCTTTTTTCTGTTGATGATAGCGAAATTGACCAAAATCAACTATTTTACATACAGGGGGATTTGATTGATCGGATATCATTAATAAATCTAAATCTTGATCTTTTGCCATTCCTAATGCTTTTTCAATTGGTAAAATTCCTACTTGTGAACCATCTGCTCCAATTATTCGAACTTGCTTTGCCCTTATTTTTTCGTTTCTAATATAATCCTTAATCTTAATTCCTCCTAAATTTCTTGTTTTTTAATTTTTTCTATTACTTCGCTTATAGATAATATCGGTTGATTTTTTGTATCACGAAAGCGAATTGTCAATTTTTTTTCTTTTAATTCTTTTTCCCCAATAATACCAACTAATGGGATCTTTTCTAATTGAGCTTTTCTAACTTTATACCCTAATTTCTCTGATGATGAATCAATATCAATTCGTATTCCATGATTCTTGCATTCATGTTGAATATTTTCAATAAAGATTTTTGCATCTTTTGTTAATGCAATTAATCGAAGTTGAATTGGTGATAACCAAGTCGGAAATTTTCCAGCATAATGTTCGATTAATATTCCAAAAAAGCGCTCAATTGATCCCAATAATGCTCGATGAATCATATAAGGACGCTGTTTGTCTCCAGATGAGTTAATATATGAAATATTGAATTTTGTCGGAAGATTAAAATCAAACTGTATGGTTGAACATTGCCATTCACGACCAATTGAATCTTTGATTTTAATGTCGATTTTAGGGCCATAAAACGCCCCGCCACCTTCATCAATTTCAAAATCTATACCTTGCTCTTTTAAAGCATTTTCTAAAGCGTTTTCAGCAACTTTCCATTCATTTTCATCACCGACATATTTATCGTGGGGTCTTGTTGACAAAAATATTTTATATTCAGTAAAACCAAATGTTTTTAACATAGAAAAGCTAAGATTTAATGCTGCCAATACCTCTTCTTTTACCTGGTCTTCTGTACAAAATATATGAGCATCATCCTGAGTAAAGCCTCGGACCCTCATTAAACCATGTAATACACCTGATCGCTCATATCGATACACTGTTCCTAACTCTGCATAGCGAATTGGCAAATCTCGATAGGATACTTGCTGCTGTTGATAAATTGCAATATGAAATGGGCAATTCATGGGTCTCATATAGTATGGAGAATCATCAATATCCATTGAGGAAAACATATTTTCTTCATAGAAATCTAGATGACCACTGGTCTTCCAAAGCTCACCTCTTCCAACATGAGGAGAAAAAACCATTTGATAACCATGTTTTTGGTGCTCTGATCGCCAATGATCTTCAATGACTTGTCGAATAGCTGCCCCCTTTGGATGCCATAAAACTAGACCACCGCCTATTTCTTCCTGCAAGCTAAATAATTGTAACTCTTTTCCAATTTTTCTATGGTCTCTCTTTTTGGCCTCTTCAATTTGTAATAAGTACTTTTTAAGATCTTTTGGTGTATGAAAAGCAGTTCCATATATTCGTTGCAACATTGTATTTTTTTCTGATCCCCTCCAGTATGCCCCAGAAACCCTTAATAATTTAAAGGCTCCTATCTGATTTGTTTTTTCAACATGAGGTCCTTTGCATAAATCCACAAACGGTCCATTTTCATAAATTGATACTTCATCAACATCTAAATCATCAATGATTTCAAGCTTATAACTTTCGTTATCTTTTTTAAACATTTTATTAGCTTCAGATGTATCTAAATTATATTGCTTAAATTCTTGACCTTCATTGATTATTCGTTTCATTTCTTTTTCAATATTTTCTAGGTCAGTTTCAGTTATAGCTTCTTTACATTCAAAATCATAATAAAAACCATCCTCAATTGCAGGACCTATTGCAAGTTTGACATCATCAAATAAGATTTTAACTGATTGTGCTAAAACATGAGCAGCACTATGACGAACCGTTGATAATGGATATTTACTCATTAATTAAAATTTAGAGGAAAACCAAATACAAATGAATCAGAGTCCTGTGATCCCTGTGGATTTAAGGAAATTTGATTATCATGATCATCATCTGTAAAACTTTTAATCATTTCATTTTCAATTGAATCATAGCCATCATCTTCATATGCATCATCATTAAGTTCATTTTGATCATAGTTTGATTCATCGCTAAATGATGCGACTTTTAACAAAAACGAACGGGGAACATTTATTTTATTCATATTTAAACTAAATGCAATTTGCTCATTATGATCATCAGTTGAATGGTCAAATAACATTTGAGTATAATTTTCGGATGTTAAAATATTAGACAAAGAAGATTTAATCATTTTTGAAATCCCATGTGAAATAGAATCAGCTAACTTTTTTAAAGCTTCTTTTCTAGATTTTCCTACCCCTTTAGAATTGGGGAAAGTGGGACATGTTGCAATATAATTAATTTTTTTCTTTGTAATTATTACTTCAAGAATTTGATTCACTATAATTTCCTTATAAATATTTTATCATATTTCAGCAGTTTGTTAAATATATTTGCTTAAAGAAACGCCAAATGTAAATAACGTTTCTTTTGCGCTTCTATTTTTTGTCAGATCAATTAAATACAACCTCATTGATACATCACTATCAATGAAGATTTTAAGCCCTGTATTAAGCACATACGCTTCGTTCTTTTCTCCGGTAATATCTGCTAAAAATGATAACTTATCATCAGAAAAATACTCTAAACCAATCATCGCAGATGCAAATAGGTTATTTTGAATATAAGCCTTAAATCCAAAATGACCATTTAGGCCACCCTGAAATCTTTTAGAAGCTACCATATACGTCGATAATTCATTTTTTGAACCAAGCTTTTCTATACCTGCGGCAATCGATAATGGATTCTCTTGTTCATTTGACATTAAAAAATATTTCAAATTAACAAAAACCCCTTCGTCTAAAAATGATCCACCAAGGATTCCTAGTTCACAATTTTCAAAAGAACCAAGATTAACCTTATAAAAAAAAGTTTTATTATCTTCTTCTGTATCTGAAATTTGATCACTATCATTATCCATTGCATAATCAAAAGCAACGCTAAACTGCTTATATGCTACTGATTCAGCTGTTGGCATCTCAATTAACCCAGTAGGGCCATATACTGTTGGGCTTGAAAAAGCTATTGAATTAGCTAGTACAATAATTAAAGCTAATAATTTAAACATAATCTTATTTTCCACTTTTTATATTTATTTTTCAATTAAATATTCTTTTTTAATAACCGTCTTAACTTGGCGTGGTGCTTTGTCTCTTCCTTATGATTAATCGCAGGATAACCAGATAAGATTTGGTTCCCATGATGATTTTTGGTTACTCCAGACCTTGCCAAAATGGTTGTATTATCATTTACAGTAACGCCATCTGAAACACATACATCGCCTGCTAGTATACAATTTTTACCAATTTTAGAACTTCCACCTAACAAGGCGCCAGCAATAATAATCGTATTTTCTGATACTTCACAATTATGAGCAACTTGTACAAGATTATCAATTTTTACGCCATTTGCTATTGATGTTTGTCCAAGAACTCCACGGTCAATACATGAGTTTGCACCGATCTCAACATTATTACCGATAACAACACTCCCAAGATGGTTTATTTTTTCCCAAATATTTTTATTTTGTTCATAACCAAAACCATCTGCGCCAATTACAACTCCACCATGAATGATTGTATTGTCTCCTATCTTAGTATTATCATAAATGGTCGTATTCGGATGAATAATACAGTTCTTACCTATTTCACATTGATTCCCAATTGATACATTTGAATGGATAATTGTCCCCTCTCCAATTGATACGTTATCTCCAAATACGCTTAAAGCACCTATTTTAATTGGCTCTTGGAATTGAAAACTTGTGCCGGTGATAGAAGATGAATGAATTGAATGATCAAATTTTTTAAAAAGGGGGAATAATGTCTCTAAAACTTCGGCCATCGCTAATCGTGGGTTTCTATGAATCACCTGACAATATTTAAAATCAGGGATCTTTTCTTTTGTCACAATTACTTTTGCTTTGGTTTTGAAATTATCGGGCAATTTACGAAAAATAAAGATAATAGATTTTTCATCAGCTTCATCAGGCTTCTTTACGTTATTTATTTCTATATTATCTAATTGACCAATTATTTTATCATAATCAATCTTTGATAATAGTTGATTTAAATTCACTTCTAATCGTTTAATTCATCAATGACAAAATCTGTTAAATCAAAACCGCCCACTAAAAGTGCCTGCTTATCAACAACGACATCAACGCCATATTGCTTAGCAATTTTTTTAGTAGCTTTTGTTATCTTTTCTTTGATCTTTGCCATTAGTTGATTATTATAATCAATCAATTCCTGTTGTTTTGGCTGTAATTCTTCTTGAAGTTCCATCACTAGCTTTTGCAATTCTTCAGGACTCTTGTTTTCTTCTTCAGCTTTTTGTAATCGCTTTTGCTTTTCTTCCATTTCTTCTCGTAATTTAGATTGTTTTTCTTCAAAATCTTTTTTTGCTTTTTCAGTTTCGTTAAACTCAACAAATACTTTCTGTAGATCAACAAAACCAATTGTCTCTGCAAAAGATGCACTTGATAGCATCACCATAATTCCTAAAATTGTAATCATTAATTTCATTTTTTCCTCCAATTAAAAAATGTGGCCGATATTAAAGTGAGTTCTCATTTCACCTTCTTCGTCAATACCAAAATCAATTCTGATTGGCCCTAACGGGGATGTAATTCTGAACCCTAACCCTTTTCCTATCTTACCTTTTGTTATATCAGAACCTAGCGAACTTGCCCACCCTGCATCAATAAAAAATAAAAATTGAAATACTTCACTAAATAGAAATCTATATTCAATATTTGCTAGTAACTGAGTTTTCCCAACGCCGAAAGAATTTGGATATTGTACATAGCCTCTAACTGTATTTGGACCACCAACAAAATAGTATTCTGTTTGTTCAACATTACCATTGATACGCCCAATTATTACTCTTGTTGCAATTGTTTGCTTTTCAAATGTTTGAAAGAAATTGGATAGTGATAGGTCATATTTTGTAAATACTAATGAGTTAGACCTTAACTTAAATCCATTTTCAACAGTCCCAACATAAAATACGCCATTTAACGGATTAAATCGTATATCACGTGTGTCATACGCAAGGCTATATGTATAACTTTGTATGGAATAATCATTTTCATCTGAGAAATCTGACTCTGAAATATTTACTTTTTCAATTTTTACTTTATGCACCGACCTTAACTCATAAGAGTGAGGAAGCCCAACTGCCGCATCCATTCCGTACCTAACTTCAGGTCGATACCCACTTGAAAACATATTATTAAATCCATAATTTCCACGTGTATTCCAAGCTCGATATGTGAAGGACCTTCTTTTACCAAACATCCATGGATTATGATATTTAAATTGATAAGTTTGAAGATTACTTCCCCATTGTCCTTTTAAGGCAACCAATTGGCCTGTTCCTAAGAGATTGTTGATATTTAAATCTGAATAAAGAAATGCACCACTTCTTTGTCCCCAGCCACCACCAAAATTTACACTATCTGTCGATTTTTCTTCAACATTAATGATTAAATTATAGACATTGTTTGTTCCTGTTGCTGGCTGAATATCAGGATAAATTTGACCAAAATAATTTAAATTATAAATACGCTGAAGATTTTTTTTAAGCTCTTGCTCATTTACTTTGTCCCCTTGTTTAATATCAATTTCTCTTAAAATTACATAATCTTTGGTTTTAGTATTTCCGGACACTCCTATTTCATCATATTGGCTTTCCTGAATTGTAAATGTTAACGTTTTATTTTTATAAGTTGGCAAATCTATTTTTTTAACTTTAACTAAAATGAACCCTTCATCTTTGTATTTAGATTCAATTTTTTGAACATCATTTCTTACTGTTGCAAAATTAAATATTTCTCCGATTTGTGTATCAACAACTTCTGATAATTCGTCATTTGAGATGCTACCGTTTCCAGAAAATATGATTTGATCAACTGTTGGGTTTTCTCTAACTACTATTACCCATTTTTTTCCGCCTTCATAATCACTTAATTCTGAACTTACTGAATCAAAAAAACCTAGTGCCTCTATTCTTTTAAGATTTCTATTAATAGTAAAAGGATCTAATTTATCTCCAATAAATACACTTATCTCATTTCTCACGATATCTTCTGATATTGTTTCTAAGCCTTTAAATTCCAATTTTCTTAAAACATTAAATTCAAACGCTTCTTCCTTATCAATATCTTTGATAGATATGTTTTTTAATTTTTCATCTAATTGAGTATTTAGTACAACATCGATTGCGTGCAACTGAAAAGAACATAAAATAAGTACCAGCAGACATAAATTTTTCATTGTCTATATTAGAAAAATAAGCCTAAAATTAGCGCCGAACCAAAAAATAGCATGACTAGTATAAATGTCAGTTTTTTTAATCCAGACTCCATATCATTTGTTGGGGCTTTAAATGATCTTGCCTGTCCACCAATTGCACCCATACCCTCACTTTTTGGAGAATGTAAAAGAATAGCTCCAATTAAAAGTATTCCAGAAATTATTTCGATAATTAATAATGTAATTTTCATACCGTTAGTATAAATCATCTTCGAATTTAACTCAATTAACTGCTAAGAATAATTGATTTAATTTATCTAAAATATCTTTACATTCGTTTTCTGTAGTAATTAAAGGCAAATATAAATAAATGCTACTTCCCAATGGTCGAATAGTAAGATGATAATCAAAACCTTTTTGGGCAAATCTAAATAATGCTCGCTCACCTGGTAAATTTATATCTAACGCGGCTACTGACCCAATTCCTCTAACATTTGATATAAAACTATAATTGTTTTTAAATCCTTGAAACCCATTAAAAAGTGTTTTTTCAATCATCGCTACATTTGATTGCCAATCCCACTCTTCAAGAACTTGTAATGTTGCATTAGCAACAGCGCAGCCCAATGGATTAGCGGTAAATGTATGCCCATGATAAAAGGTTTTTCCTTCGCTGAAATCGCCATAGAATGCCTGATAAATTTCGTTTGTAGTCATTGTAACGGCCAATGGAAACTGGCCATTGGTTAGTGCCTTTGATAGACACATAAAATCAGGGGTGACTTCTGCTGAATTGGATGCAAATAAGTGCCCGGTTCGACCAAACCCAGTTGCTACTTCGTCAGATATTAAATGGACCCCGTACTCCTTTGTTAGCCGACGGACTTCTTTTAATACATTCGAAGATGTAATCTTCAT
>MDTB01075348.1_pt1 | contig 12790 bp, 11 predicted proteins | sample 811161 | NCBI WGS metagenome assembly MDTB01 (sample SAMN05326650, study PRJNA326480) | marine metagenome | isolation source: seawater | place: Mediterranean Sea | collected 2009 | reverse complement strand
TCCCTATTCTTATGCAAACCATTGGGCGAATGCCTGTCACCTTATGGCAGATCCCCAAAAAGCCAAACAAATTGAAGCCGCATTTAAAATTCGTTCTCCAGAGAATGTTTTTAGTGGATCACAACTTGCCTTCCTACGTTATGCAGAAAAACTTACCCTTTCGCCTAACGAGATGTGTAGGGCGGATGTGGATATGCTTAAAGAAGAAGGAATTAGTGACGGAGAGATTTTAGAAGCTAATCAAATCATTGGTTATTTCAATTATGTAAACAGACTATTAAATGGCCTAGGCGTATCAACAGAGGGCGACGTTGTAGGATATTACAAGTCTGAATAAGCTATTAGAAATTTTATCAAATTCAAAAAAGCGCCCTGAAAATCTAATGCACCAATCTTTTGGTTGCTTAGGTATCAAATAAACTGAATATTTTCATAGACCAATTAGGAATTTCAAAAGGGGAGCTCTGTAAGAGAATGAAGATATATCCACCAGAACGTATCGTCTGTCTTACAGAAGAGACGGTGGAAACTCTGTATTTACTAGGCGAACAAGATCGCATTGTCGGGGTATCCGGCTATGCCGTTCGCCCTAAACAAGTTCGTAAGGAAAAACCTCGTGTATCAGCCTTTACATCAGCGGATATTCCCAAAATTCTTGCCTTATCTCCCGATCTTGTCCTGGCATTTTCTGATTTGCAGGCAGAAATTGCCTCTTCATTGATCCAAGCCGGTGTAACAGTAATGACGTATAATCAGCGAGATATCGCTGGCATACTTGCGATGGTTCAACATCTTGGAGCGACCGTTGGCCAAGAGCAGCGTGCGCTCAAACTTGTAAACCAATACAAAACTAGGTTGGCCAGCGTTAGAGCCCAAGTAGAAGGCAAATCACCTCTTAAAGTTTATTTCGAGGAGTGGGACGACCCTATGATCTCGGGTATTAAATGGGTCTCTGAACTTATAGAAATTGCTGGTGGTACTGATATCTTTCCAAATTACGCCAATCAAGCCGCGGCAAAAAATCGATTTGTTACATCAAATGAGGTTATCCTAGCTGAACCAGATGTAATCCTCGCATCATGGTGCGGAAAGAAAGTTCGACCAGAAAAAATCACAGCCCGCCCCGGATGGGATACTATTCCAGCTATTCAAAACGGGCGAATAGTTGAGATCAAATCTCCTCTTATTCTACAGCCTGGACCCGCAGCACTAACTGATGGGCTTGACTGCATTATTGAAGCGTTTGCTACTTGATGATTATTTTGAACTAAACAGTAAAAATATAAAACCAATCAAATTTTAAAAAATAGAAATCAAAATTTGAGATACGCCTTAATTTATTTCCAAACCCTAAAGTAGAATTTGTCCGCTAGAAAACATAAATCTTAGTAATCAAAACGAACGCTCTGTGCACCTTTCCATAGAACCGTATTGCCCAACTCCATCAAATTCTCCAACCCATCTAAAAGCGTTATAAAATGATTTCCGGCTAGTTGTCCCATTTTTGAGGAAAAATCGACCCCACCATATGCAAGTAAGATTTCCGTTTCACTTATCCCACCAGGGTATAGAATTATCTGCCCAGGAGCCGGATGACTCGTATGGTTTTCGTAGCCTACACCAAAATCCATTTCACCTAACGGTATCCAAATACCCTCACCAGACCAACGGACATGAACTAATTGGCCAGTAAACGGCATGAGTTTTTCAAACGCTGCACACGTATTTGGAGCAAGTTCTTTTTCAAGTTTGGCATTAAATGTAAATTCACCGGCAGTTACTTTTAATTTTGTCATCTTTTAATCACCTCTCTAATTAAATCTCTTTACAGAAAACATTTCCAAATCCTGTCTCAAATATCCGCTTAAAACTGAATTTGCAGCTTGTTGCCCCATTAATGGCCCAAGTGTATATCCATTGGCCGTTGCAGCAACTATCAACCCAGGATACCCAGGTATTTCACCAATAACTGGAGCACCATCAATGTCTATATTCATCGCACCCCAAGTTCTTAAGACTGGTACATCACCTATACTAGGGATTGTTTGGCCAGCTGCCCATAAATTCCCTTCAATACTTTCTGGCAGCACTTCAGACCTACCTTCGAGCGAGACATTTGCGGGCCACGCACCCCCAATTATTATAGATCCGGCTCTAGATTGTTTGAGTGTCAAATGTCTTCCTGCATGATACATCAAACAGGTAACGATTTTTGGTGCAGGCGAGGTCACTATCATTTGTAATGGAGCCCCCTTGATAGGGATACAAATATTTAACATCGCAAATACTTTTGATGACCATCCACCAGCAGCAACAATAACTCTTTTTGCCGTAATTAACCCTCGGTTTGTCAAAATTTCATATCCATGAGATTCCTTTGATAACCCTATTACTTGGGTTAGTTCCTCTATCACTACTCCTTGAGACTTTGCTTCTCTTGCTAAAATTGGTGTAGCAATTAATGGGTTTATTTTGCCTTCTTCCTTACACCAAGATCCAGCAATCACAGACCCCGAAATTTCTGGTACAATTTTAGCTATTTGATCTTTGCCTATTAGATTGGTTTGAATACCAACTCCTGCTTCGGCTTTAATTTTTTGCTCAAGGAATTTTACCTGGTCACTATTTTCAGCAACCATTAAACCACCTGTAAATTCCATCTCAAAATCAGTATTAAATTGGTCCTGAAGACTACCCCACAAATTTATTGATTCCTTCTGCAGTGGCAAAGTTCCAAGCTGAAGCCGGCCATCACCAACAGCCTTTGAACCAAAGTCCCAAGATAATAGTTGTAAATGTAGGCTACCTGCATTTCCGCCAGATGCCTCAGAGTTTACATGGCCTTTGTCTATACATATTACGGATGCACCTTCCTTAGCAGCAAAATAGGAAGCTGAAATTCCTGTTACCCCACCACCTATTACAACGAGATCTGCACTGGTCTTGGATAGTGGCTTCTTAGACAAGGCTTGCGGCCGAGAGGGCAAACTAGTTTCCTTGTGTCCCTTCCATTCTGGTTTTTCAAGCCAAATTGCACGGGCACTAATTGGCCTAGCAGGGATCTGAGGAGCAAAAAGACCATCCCCATCTATAAATAAGTTTCTTTTTTCCAAATGCTTGATTGCCTGCGGAATACAATATCGACCTTGACATCTTCCCATTGCTAAACGTGTTTCACGTTTTATTGATCCCAAATCATGAGCACCACAATTTACAGCATTTTTGAAATGCTGTAGGGACACCTGCTCACAACGACAAATAATAAAATCCTCTTTGGGTAAATCCCTTACAGGTGCTCTATAAAGTGACCAAAGAGCAGCTTGAAAATTTTTCACGCGCTTATGTGCACCATAACGAATAGTTAACTCTTTCCCACTAATTGCATTAGATAAATTTCTTATAGCGCCATGAGCCGCTATTTTACCTTGTATTGCAGCAAGCTCAGCTCCTCCCATTCCCCCAGCATCCCCGGCAATCCATAAATTTAAGATGGATGTTGAGCAATCGTCTGCTCGTATCGGAATAATTTGCTTTGAAACTGGATCAACTTTAGTTGGCACACCCAGCAACCTGCTTAATTCTGATTGTGGTGCAAAACCTTCCCCTGCAGCTATAAAATCAACTGGCAATTCCAGTTTAGAATTTGATTTTATATTTCTGATTAATGCAGCTTCAACCTTGTCATAACCTAATACCTTCTCAATTTCCCATCCTGACATCACAGGAACTCGAGATTTCATCGCAGACAGCCTATACCCTACCCCTTTAAGAAATAATTGGGGAGAATAAAACGCTGTTTTAAATAGCGCACTACCAGACTTAAAATTTGCGCGCTCTGCAAGGGTAATTTGGTTTTTTCCAAGCTTGATCATCTCATGAACAAGTTGCAAACCCAAGGGACCATTTCCAGCTATCAAACCCCTACCTTTGGGCACAACACCATAGCGCCGAACCATAGTCTGAGCTGCACCAATTGTCGTTACGCCTGGTAATGTCCACCCTGGGACTACGGTCGGAATTTCAAATGCGCCAGTGCATAAAATCAATGCTGAAGAAAATAATTGCACTTGTTGCTCTTTCGAGGAACATCGCAATTCAAAAATACCATTCTCTTTGCGAGCATACCAAACAGTCTGCCCCGTAAAGAATTTGACTTTACTTTCATGCGCGCGCGCTCTTAATTTTAGTCCTTCAAGATGTTGCCGATCTTCTTTAGTTTTTCCTCTAAAACCTCTTGTTCTGGGCTTATAATATTGCCCTCCACTTTCCTCTCTTTCATCTATCACTACTATATTTGCACCATAATTAGCCGCTTCTATTGCTGCATTCAAACCAGCAGGACCAGCACCAACAATGATGATATCCACTTCCAAACTTAACCTCTTGGGATGTTTTACTTTCCTTTGCGTGCCAGTCCATCTTGTATCTATTTCTCTTTGTACAACTGCATTAGGCTCTGCAGACTCCATACAAGAGCGCAAACCTCTCTCTCCGTTAATATTCACTAAACATTCATTGCAAACACCCATACCGCAATAGAGACCGCGCTCTTTGCCATTTAAACGCTCACCTAAACTATATTTCCCAGAATTTAATAGAGCAGCGGCTACACTATCGCCTTCAGAAGCCGAAATCCTCTCTCCTTCAAAATAGAAGCTAAATCTGTTCATAAGTTCTGGGCCCTTTGAAATCCAGACCTTTCTAGGGCCTCTTTAACCATGTTCAATTCGTTATCTGGAAGAGGTAGCCTTGGGGATCTAGGCAGCCCCACAGGCTGCCCAATCTCCATCAATGCTGCTTTTGTTGCTGAAACATATCGATGACCACCAACTAATCTAATAATTGGTAATAGTTTTTTATAGAGACTTCGAGCTTCTTTCAAATTTTTATCTTTGTCAGAAAATGAAAAGAGCATAGCAAATTCTTTAGGCATTATGTTGGACCCAACAGCAACCCAGCCACAGGCTCCTGATAAAAAACTTTCATAGCCCATTATTCCTCCAAAAACATTCATTCGACCCTCACTAAGATCTAAAATATCTCTTACTCGGGTCACGTCCATAGTTGACTCTTTTATATAATCTATGTGCTGAAAATGAGATAATTCCGCTACAAGATCCGGAGTCAAGTCAACATTAGCTGTCGCTGGATTATTGTATAACATTATTGGCTTTGTAGCTTTCCGACTAATACGTTCAAAATGCTTTAATAGTTCCAAACGAGTGGGTGTAGAATAAAAAGGAGGAATTATCATAGTACCATCTGCACCTAAATTCTCCGCCATTTCTACATTCTCGATAACATCGTCAGTACTTTCGGCACCCGCGCCAACTAAAACGGGAACCCGACCGTTTACAGTTTTAATAACGCACTCGGCTATAGCTTTCCTCTCTTCAAATGACATTGAAAGAAACTCGCCTGTTGAACCTAATGGAATTAATCCATGTATCCCACTGTCAACTTGCCATTGCGTGAACCTCGCCTGGGCATCTAAATCAATCAATCCATCATTATTGAATGCAGTGACCATAACAGTAAATGTACCACGAAATTTCTTCGCCATTTGTCATAACTCCTCAAACGTTAGAATATTTTTTGGATTCTCATGTATTAGCTTTTTTAAAAGACTTACATCAAAACCTAATCTTTTAAACAATTCTGGGATATTGCGAATAATATGACTATATCCATGACCTCCAAACGATCTCATCCTTGTCTTTGTACAAATGTCATGAGAAATCAAAATTTGATCTGAATATCCCGCAGCTGCAAATTTGTTAATGAGCCGCAAACGGCAAAAATCATTCGGTAATTCTACATTGCCCATCCAATAATAAGATTGTTCAATTCCAAAAAAATCCCACTCCACATTAGCTCCAGTATCTAGTAACTTTTCAATACCTTCGCCATTTGGAAATGTACGATCCATATGACAAAGTATTACTCTGTTGGGGTTCAAATCCATAGAGGTAACAATATCTAAAATTTGAGCACATGATTCTGGCGCTCTACCTGGATGAACTGATAGTGCACACCCGGTTTCTTTAGCTGCTACAGCAGCGGCCTTGAGTGCCTTCACTTCGAAAGAAGTAATTGGCCAAGAACACCCAATTTCGCCAATTATACCCGCTTTTACAGGTGAGCCATCGAGCCCTTCATTTACTTCATAAATGAAATGGCTTACTAAATCTTCAAATTCTTTTTTCAAAAATGACTTGGGAAGATAGGGCTCAGTATAGCATCCAGCTGATGCAACTATGTGAACACCGGATAACTTTGAAAGTTTGGCTAAGCCCTCTGCATCTCTATCCAAACCAAAAACTGACTGGTCAACGATCAGATTTCCACCATCTTTACGAAAATCATTTAATTCTTCGAGTGCAATTGTGAAATTTTTTTGGCGTGCATTTTCTGCATTTTGATTAGATAAATAATCAATCTGCCATCGGTCCTTCATTGAAATTTCAGACAGATTTTTTTTATTTGTATGAGGTAGCGAGATATCGAAAAGTATATGCTCGTGTATCATTATATTTTCGATATCGTTGCTTGAAACATCTCCCAAAACTGTGCGAACTTTTTTCATCTTTAATGTTGTAAAATTTTTGAAAGAAATAATTGCGTATGTTCACTTTTTGGATTTTCAAAAAATTCTTGGGGTGCTGCATCCTCAACTATACTGGCATTATGCATAAGAATCACTCGATCAGCTGCTGCCCTAGCAAATCCCATTTCATGCGTAACAACAATCATAGTCATGCCAGCTTTTGATAAATCTATCATCACGTCCAGAACCTCAGAAATCATCTCCGGGTCAAGAGCAGAAGTCGGTTCATCAAAAAGCATTAATTTGGGTTTCATGGCTAATGCTCTGGCAATTGCGATTCTTTGCTGCTGACCGCCTGATAACTGCCTCGGGTATGCATTTCGTTTATCCGGAAGACCCACTTTTTCTAAAAGAGCTAAAGCCTCTTGCTCTACCTCTGATCTACTACGTTTTAAAATTTTTGTGGGGGCTAACATTATATTTTCTAAGACGCTAACATGAGGAAAAAGATTAAAGTTTTGAAATACCATACCAATATCTCTTTGCTGTCGAGCCACAGCCGCATCGCTTAAAGAAACAAGTTTCCCCTTAACTTCGCGCAAACCCATCAAATGGCCTGCAGCACGAATTTCACCAGAGTCAATTGTCTCAAGCTGATCAATGCATCTAAGCAGTGTACTTTTACCACTACCTGAGCGACCACAGATTACCACAACCTCACCCTTTCGGACGTCCAAATCAATTCCATCCAGAACAACATTTTTGCCAAATGCTTTTTTGACATTCTTTAAAGATACTACATTTTCAATTTCATTCATCTTTAAGCTTAGACTCCCACTAAATTTTAGGGCCAAAAAAGATCATAATTTTCGGTGTCGGATATGGATAGGATGTTATTACTCGTTTCATGGTTTATCACTCACTATTGCTTCTTCCGATCCAAAAGGTTTTTCATAGTAAGCTTCAATACGAGCTTGAATAAGCCCCCAAATAGATACTAAAAGTAGGTACCAAAGCGCTGCAATACAATACGCCTCTAAAACTCTGAATTGAATTTGCGCAATCATTTGAGCGCTTCGCATTAGTTCTTGCATAGAAATCACTGAGCAAAGAGATGTTGTTTTTAACATACCATTAAATTGGTTTCCCAAAGGGGGGATAATTGTGCGTGTAGCCTGAGGCAATATCACTAACCACATGCGCTCACGCCAATTCATCCCAACAGCGCGTGATGCATCTTCCTGGCCTTTATCAACAGACATAATGCCAGCTCTAATAATTTCAGCTAAATATGCTCCCTCATTGAGCGCTAAGCCCAGAATACACGACTCTATAACAGTAAATCTGATTCCTAGTTGGGGCAGACCTGTGTAAATAATCACAAGCTGAATTAATATTGGTGTCCCCCGAAACAGCCAAATATAGAACTCAGCAATATAACGTAGCAGGCCATTCCCATACATTTTCATAAGTGCGGCTAAAATTCCAAGTGCAAGGCCGATAACCATAGATATTATACTCAGCCAAATTGTAACCCAAACTCCTTTCAACATGAGACCATTTGTCATGTAATCAAAAAAATAGGGCCAGCTCCAGCTCACTTCTAATTTTCTCCCACCATTTAAAGTATTTTTCTTCTTTAGAGCAAAGTGCTTGGCCCTCGACAAGAGTCAAGAACCAAACACCAAATGTAATATTTACATAAAACTAGGCTGTTTACTCTGGATTATAGTAAACGGCTATATCACCTACGTAATCGTCCCAAAATTGAATTTGAGTTGCGCCATAAGAACTCATTAACCTATCATAAGTCCCATCATCAACCATATCACGCAATACTTTCGCAACGGCATGTGATAAACGCTGCCCTGTTTTGCCATCAAAGCCAAACGAAGAAGGCAGACCAGGATTCAAACCAGAAGCACCAACATCAAAAGACCCGCGTTCGGCATAATACGCTGCTACAGCATCAGGTCCGAATACAGCCTTTACTTGACCAGCTCCTAGCGCTGCAAAAGCTTCAGCAAAAGTATTAAAAGCCTTAATATCCATTGACTTCATACCTTTAGCAATTTGCTCATCATTGATGGTTCTGATCAGATTGTCAGCAAAACCCGCGATTTCAGTACCAACTGGCTCTCCCGCTAAGCTTTCATATCCTGTGACACCCATAGGGTTCCCACGTTCGACAACTAAGGCAAGAGCATTTACAACATAGGGTACCATCCTCATTATCTGCGCTCTCTCTGGTTTGTAATACATTCCAGTATTGACCATATCCCATCGTTTAGTTGCTAATCCAGGAATTTGAACTGCAAATTCTACATTCATGTAGGCAGGTTCCAAACAAAGTCTTTTAGCAATTTCATTACCTAAATCAGGATGGAGACCTTGTAGGTTTCCGCTGTCATCTATGTACTGTCTAGGAGGAATTGTTGCATTTATTGACATGGTTAATTTGCCAGGCTCTATTGTAGGTAAATCCTTTGGGCAATCGGCAGCCTTCGCACCACTGGTAAAGATGATGCCAAAGACAGCCATTGTTGAAAAAAATTTTTTCATTTATTAATCCTCTTTCTATTTAAATTTTTAAACACTTTTAAAGACCATTCAGCCTTCTTTCTGCTCGCCACTACACCAACGCTCAATAATCTCTGAAGTTACTTCAACCATAAGGTTAAAATCTTCAATATCAATCCACTCATCAACTTTATTATTCTGAGAAAGGTTACCTCCCAAGCAACCCAATCCAACACAAGGTATATTAGCTTCAACAATAGGATTTCTTATATCAGAGGAAGTATGCATTGGATTCACATATGGCATTTTGCCAGTAATGCTTTTCGTTGCTGAGGAGACTATTTGATAGAATAAACTGCTTTCGGCTACTTCGGCCCCCGTAACACCTGAAACCCAAGAAATATTGGGACGATTTGCGTTCAACCAATCATCATTTTCTGAAACTTTTTTGACTGTATTTTCAATTTCTTCCTTAACCTGACTCAGGTCTTCACCCGGAGGAAATGAAATTGCACCCCCGAAAGTGCAGGTTTCATTAAGACGTGAAAGTCTATGTTCATCATTTGATACGATGTTAGAGATATGTAAATTAGTAGAACGCCCAACTTCTTTATGAATTTTTTCATGCCTTATTCGCGAATTCCGGGCTTCATTCAATTGGTATAGAGCATCGATGATTTTGATTGCTTTATCAATTGGATTTACTCCAAGATGTGAAAATGCTGTATGTCCAGGCTCCGTTGTATCAGGCGCCAAACCAATAACAGAAATACTGAATTCTAACTGACCGGATGCGACTGCCTTTATCTCACCCATACCCTTGCCAGATTCGGCTGGATGCAAATAAAGAGAAGCATCAGCAGTCAATCCACGATGTAATATAGATGCAACTCCCCTGGCGTAACTTTTAGATGGTGTTGAAGCGAAAATTATATCGCCCAATGCCACTCTTTTTCGATCCAAAGTAACTTTAATCGCTTCTACAGCACAAGCACAACCAGCTAAATCATCTGCTACGCCCCAGCCAAAAAGCTTTCCATTATTTGAAACTGCGTCGAAAGGATCAGAGTTCCATTTTTCAACATTTTTTACAGTTTCACAGTCAGGATGAGCAAATATTAGTAATGAGGGTAAAGCTGGATCTCCTTTTGCAGTTGCTATTAAAACACGACGTTTTTGTCCATTGTTAGGTTCACCAGCAGAAAACTCACCCTTTACTGGAACTTGGTTCGGAAAATAATCGTAAAATTCTACTGCACACCCGCTTTGTTCCATAGTTTTTGCTATCAGAGATTGTATGGCCGCCTCGCCTTGAGCCTGCGTCTCAACTAATTCTGATAAGTATTCTAAGGGCGCTTGCTTCAATGTGGTGCCTCTAGTGTATTCAATTTGTATACAACGGTAATTAACTTTTTAGATTTAGCAAGAGATAAGAGCTCAAAAAGAAGGACGATCAAAAAAAATTTATTGTTTTTTTTTGGTTTGCTCGTATTTTAATCATGAAGTGAAATATGCGTTAAAAATTAGGTGATTTAATTAAAACTGCGTCTAAATCAGAAAGTGAAACGAATTCTCCGGCAGTTGTAGAAGTTAAAACTAAATCGTTAACTGATACGTTAGCCGAACAAGCATACGCAGATCTTTCAAAGATGATCCACCAACGTGATTTTAAAGGTGGCCAGCAAATTGTGGAATTGCGCTTGGCCGAACAACTTGGAATTTCTAGAACACCTATAAGACAGGCTTTGATGCGGTTAGAAGGTGAAGGCCTTCTACAGAAAAGTGGCAGCCGTCACTATTTCGTGCGTCGCGTAGAACTACAGGAATACTTACATAGCCTTAAGGTCAGACAACTACTTGAAGCCGAAGCAGCATATACAGCGACTGATAGCGTTACAGAAGCGGATATTCAAAATGTCTGGAAAAATTTGAAAGCAGTAGAAACTCTGAAACCATATAGTATGATCGCCCATTGGCAATCCGACGAAGAAGTTCATGGTTTATTTATTGACGCTTGCCCAAATCGGGTACTGCGAGAGGTAATAAAGTCGTTAAGAGCAACAACAAAACTATTCGAAATAGAAAACCTTTCAGAAAGACTTGAGCCAGATAGTAGACAACATGAAGCTATAATTACTGCCCTTTTACGCAAAGATAAGGAAGCTACTAAAACTGCGGTAGAGTTGCACATAAAGTCACTTTATAAATTTGCTTTGAGTGTTTTATAAATTAACATTTAAATAAAGTGTCAAAATTTAACCCAGATCGCAGATTCAAAGAATATCTTTTATAACATTATTTAATTACAGCAATAAATAAAATACGGGTAAATTGATGTTACTAATCAAATAGCAATTTATCGTCACGAACGGGTATACCAGCTTGCAGAACCGCAACAATTGAATTTGATTTCTGCGAAAAACAATTCATGCTTTTTAATGGGTTAGTGTCTAATACTACCAAATCAGCATGGGCACCGGCAGTTATTTCCCCTATTTTTCCTTCCATCCTGACAATACGCGCATTATTTAACGTACAATGACGCAAAGCTTCGGCTGCTCCACAAACTTTCTCATGTATTAGAAGACCATCTCCCTGGTAGCTCTTAGGTGACCAGCATAAATCGGTTCCGTAACCAACATTTACATTATTTGATAGTGCATTTTCGAGAGACGTAAGGCCAGCTGACAATACTTCAGCATTTTTAGAAGAATTTTCCTCATTCCACCCGAAACTAGGACCGTATTTGGCATCAGCCTTATAAGTGACCAAAGTTGGCACTAAATGAGCATCATGATCGTTCATGACTTTCGCGGTATCAATAGTCAAAAAATTACCATGCTCTACGGATCGAACGCCTTTTTCCACGGCCCTTCTAATACCAACATCAGAATAGATATGAGCCATTACATAACGACCGCATCTGGTGGCTTCGTCAACAATGGCGTCTATTTCATCTAAGGAATACTGTGGATGAATTAACTTGTCTCCTGGCGATGCAACACCCCCTCCACCCATGATTTTTATTTGGTCAACACCTTGCCGAACATTTTCTCGCACCGCTTTGCGGACCGCATCTACTCCATCGGCAATAATCGACATACCGCCAGCAACAGTTTCACAACCACAAACATCAGCTATGGCTCGATGATCACCGTGGCCACCAGTTTGAGACAGTATTTTTCCTGAAACAAAAAGCCGAGGACCTGGGAATAATCCTTTTTCTACCGCACTTCGGTGACCAGAATCAGCACCACCAGCGTCACGAACAGTTGTAAAACCACGCTGCAGCATGCCTTCTAAGTGCTGACCAGCTCTTGCCGTCATCTCTGAAGGCATCACGTTGCCTCGGTCTCCAAACTGACCAACAAAACAATGGGCGTGGCAGTCAATAAGTCCTGGGGTTATATAACGGGCATTAACCGAAATATGAGGAATATCGTCCTTTAACTGTTGATCCTTGCATATTTCCTTAATCATACCATCTTTAATTATTAAAGAATGCCCTGATATTAAGTTACCAGCTACGACATCCACAATGTTGCCACCAACTAAAGCGTAATGGTTAATTTTATTACTCATAGCTATTTCTCTTTCATTTTGCTTATACAATTGGTTGTGAGACCATCTTGAACATCCTCAGCGATAGCATCCGGATCTCGATTTGCTGGATCACCCCAACCAGCACCACCAGCAGAAAAATTTATAAATGCCTCACCTGCT
>MDTB01064784.1_pt1 | contig 12790 bp, 1 predicted proteins | sample 811161 | NCBI WGS metagenome assembly MDTB01 (sample SAMN05326650, study PRJNA326480) | marine metagenome | isolation source: seawater | place: Mediterranean Sea | collected 2009 | reverse complement strand
TTCTCTAACTTGGACACCACCAATTTCACCAGGTATAGGTTGAAATTTCATACCTAAAGGCCCACCTTTAACTTCAACATCCCTACTGGCCTACCTGGTGGTAGCTCTACTTGATTTTTAATTAAGGATGATCATCTTTTTTTGTCGTCCCTATGTGGGGTGGGGCAAAGGGCTGGCCCGTTGTGTTTACCTGATAGAGCTTCAATTAGTATAGTATTACAGTACAATCTATACCTGGTAAGCTCAAGCGATAAAGGCGTTCAAGTTGAGAAAAAAAAAAAAATATGAAATATTTAGAGAGGATCGGATCCTATAATCCTCTCTAGAAATATATTATTGAGTTGTTGTTGTTTGCTGCTGGTGGTTGTTTATTTGGTGCTTATTTAATCATCCGATATAGATAAATAATATATAAGTTATAGAAGAATTCGGTTGAGTCTCGTCTATGTCGTCTACGTATAATACATATATATAATAGAACAATATAAACAACTCTTTCGTTATATAATAACAAATATGTCATATGTAAAAAAACACCAAAAAAAATATGGTAGGCAAGATAGCAAAGTAAATTTACCACCGCCACCTTTACCGGGACCACCACCACCACCACCTACCATGGAAGAAGAAAGTGATAACGAAGAAGAAAAAGCTTTACCTTTACCGTCAATTATCAACAACAATAAAAATAGTAATAATAATAATAATAATAATAGCATAGGAACACCTAGTGGTAAAAAACGGAAGCAACGACGAGCTTCTCGAATGGGCTATGGTAGAGTTATGGAGGCATCGTTAGATGATATAGCAAAAGCGTCTCTTGCACGAAATAGAACAGCATCGCAGGCAAGCCGTCATATGTTAAACCAAAAAACAGCAGATATTATTGTTGAAAAATCAACAGTTGGAAGCAATGATAAGGTGGCACCTGGAAATACACCTACTATCCAGGAAGATGACGATGATAACGCATCATATGCACCAAATAAATATTATTGGGTCTCACATGAATCTGAAGGCTACGTCGCTGCTGAAAAAATTGATGAAATGAAATATGTTAGCCTTGAAAAAGGCGTAGATTTACCATCAGAGCCTGAAATTTTTGCTCCTTTATCCCGTGTGAAGATTTTAACAAAAGAATATGATAATATGGTACACATGGATGATGTAAATGAAGCTTCTATTCTGTATAATTTAAAAATACGATATAAAGAGGACAAGTTTATGACAAATGTTGGTAGCATTTTAGTTTCATTAAATCCATTTAAAAACTTAGATTATTTGTATACAGAAGGTGAAGTATTTAAATATCATAGATGGAAACTTGGTGACCAGGAATTAGCACCACATATTTATCAAATAGCAAGTAGAGCATATACATTAATGCAAGATAGTAGGCAAAATCAAGGCATAATCATTAGTGGCGAGAGTGGTGCTGGAAAAACTGTCGCGACGAAGAAATGCTTACAATATTTATCAACAGTCGCTGGTGCCGGAAGCGATTTAGCAGATAAAATTCTACAAGCGAATCCAATATTAGAAGCATTTGGTAACGCTAAAACTGTACGGAACAATAACTCCAGTCGATTTGGTAAATGGATAGAAGTTTTATTTGGACAGAAATCTTTCCAAATTATAGGCGCTAGAATTACAAATTACTTATTAGAAAAACCTCGTTTAGTGAAACAAGCTGCAACTGAACGAAACTATCATATATTTTATCAAATTTTTCATGACAAGCACTTGACTAGAAAATTGAAGTTAAAAAGTGCTCGAGACTATAGATTAATAACACAAAGTGGCTGTTTGACGGTGAAAGGAATTGATGATAAGTTTGATTTTGAAGTTGTTACTCAAGCAATGAAGGAAGAGTTCCGATTTCCAGAAAATACTCGTGATAGTATCTTTTCCATAATTGCAGCTATTTTACATTTAGGTAATGTAGCATTTGAAGACGATGACCTTGGTACCGGGTATGCACAAATTTCTACTACTGATGAAAGTAAAGCTGGATTGACAACTGCTGCAGAATTATTGAAAGTTAATGATTTGTTATTAGGAAAAAATTTATTAATTCAAGAATTAAATATTCGTGGCGATAAAACAGCAAAACAACTTGATGCATATGCTGCTTCTAAATTAAGAGACTCTTTAATTAAAGCAATTTACGGGAAAATGTTCCTTTGGATAGTGAAAGAAATTAATTTATCGATGTCGATGGACAACAATAAAGGTGATAGTAATAGTAGAAGATACCAAAATTCAGCAGTTTGTATTGGTATATTAGATATTTTTGGATTTGAAATATTTGAACATAATAGTTTCGAACAGCTTTGTATAAATTTTGCTAATGAAAAACTACAACAGCATTTCAATCGTGCCACTTTTAAAGACGAAGAAGCATTGTATAATTCAGAAAATATTGTTGTCCCACCTGTATCGTTTGTAGATAATCAAGATTTGATAGATCTAATTGAAAAATCAAGTAAGCAAAATCCTGGTCTCTTGGTGCTTTTAGACGAAGAGTTAAATTTAATCGGTGCTGGTAGCGATGCCAACTTTTTAAAAAAAGCAAATAAAGTTCATGCTGCGAATTCCAGACTGCGAATCAATGTGGTTGGTGGCGGGTTGAATAGAGGTCGGAAGCTTACTGGTAGTGTGGGATCAAAAATGCAAGAGAACGAATTTTTAGTCAATCATTATGCTGGCGTTGTGAAGTATGATGTAACAGGATTTTTGGATAAAAATAAAGATCAATTAGTGACAAATTTAAAAGAAGTTATGCAAACATCAGAGGATTCTTTTATTCGCGATGTACTTTTCTCTGTTGATTTAAGCAATAACAATAATTATTCACGTATTAGAACAAAAAAAGAATCGCAAGGTCGCCAATTTCGTAAACAGTTAAAAAGTTTGATGTCTACTTTAAATTCTAGTCAACCGCATTACATACGTTGTATCAAGCCAAATCAAGAGAAACGAGCAAATATGTTTCGTGCAATCACAACTTTGGAACAATTACGTTACTCAGGTCTTTTTGAAGCTGTAAAAATTCGTAAGCAAGGATATCCATTTAGACTAAAACATATACATTTTTATCAACGTTATTTCGTATTAGCAACAAAACAAGCAAAAGGCCATGATACGAAAGGCGTGAATGATAAGGAAAAGTGCAAGAATCTGGTGCGTATATTGGCGTTAGATAACAAAACAATACGCGATTGTCAAGTGGGGAAAACGATGATGTTTTATCGTCCAGAACAAAATGTTATATTGGAAGTGTTAAGAACAAAGCATGTTAAGGAGAAAACACTTTTAATGCAGCGTGTTTCTCGAGGCTATTTATCACGCAGATACGTGAAAAGAATTAAAGATTGCAATAAAATGTTACGTAATGCAATCAATGGAGATAATATTACGGATTTAAAAGAATCTATCTCAGAAACGAGAATTACTGGCTTTTTTTGGTTGCCACTTTTAGCAAAGGCGAATAAGCGTTTACAGCATTTACAGGATGTTGAGAAGGTAAACCGTGCATTGTCGACCTTACAATCGTTAGATCCAATTAATGATTTTAAAGAGATGAGAGACGTTGTTGATACTGCTGATCGCCTTGGCATGGATAACAAAAAGTTAGCAGATGCGAGAAAGCGATTGAACGCAGTCCGGGATATGATTGAAACGAAAGAAAAATTAGAACAAGGGATTCAAGAATTAAATAAAGTAATGTTGTTGGAAGCATTAGAAAAATGCAAGGAAGTTCGTGCGGAAGAGCCAACATTTTGCAATCATGAAATTGGCGAGGCGAAAAAAGCATTAAAAACTATCGAGGAAGAGGAAAATGCTTATGCAAAAATAATCCTAGCGCTAAAAGATGGAAGCGCCTCTATTACGGATTTAGGCAAATTTAGCATTGGCACAATACGTACAAAAAAAATCCAAACAAGTCTAAACGCATGCAACGATAGAATATTTAAAACAAAAAGAGGACAAAACGTATTGAAAAGCGGCGAAACAATTTTTCATATTCGTTCCGCTATGGTATTAAATGAATGGGTCACAGTTGAGAAATACTTAGATTCAACTGAATCTGATGGAGAGACGTTTATCATTCCAGAAGCACAGAAGGAGATTAGTTTTGTTTTGGAAGAATGTAATAGTCGCAAAGTGATTGAAATGTGCAAAACTGTTCTCATCGAAAATCGAATTCGAGGCAGCTTTGGATATATAAATGTCCATGAATGTAGCATTTCTGAAATGGAAACAAAATTAGACGAAATGTTGGAAACCAATTGTCGCACAGTAGATTGCAAAAGATGGATGAATCTGTTTAAAGCATTACTTGCGATTAGGAAAAACGTTGTTGTCCACGATTGGGATAGTATGGTATCAAAAATCTCATTAATAGATAAAGAAGATCAGGAGATTTTAGACTCGCTTTTACTGGAGGAACTGAATTTGATTCGCGATGAAGCCATCAATCGTGCTATTATTACGACATTATCAGCTGGCCTTAGTAATGGTAGGATCGAAGGCTTTGTCGGCCGTTTAGATTTATCACATATTTCTGTTGCCTCTTTAAATGATGGTTTAAACATGGTAAATGATGGAATGAGACTTTTAGAAACGGTCCAAACGATGGTATATACTGCGAAATTTGTTAAAGATATTAGAAATTCTGTAGCGAATAATTCGTGGGAGAAAATTCAAGTGCAACTTGAATCATATTTGAACAATAAAACTTTATTTTATGATTTCGCATGTGATGAAATAGATTTGGTGGTGGATGAATCTAATAATAGAAAAATACTGGAAGCATTGCGACGAGGAATTTCGGTAGGAAAGATTACAGGTAATGTCGATAACATCAATTATGACAAAATAAATGATGATCTGCTAAATGACAGCATTGTAATGGCAACAAAAATCGGATGCAAAGCTGGTACGACGATCGAGTTGCTTGAACTGTGTGAATTACTTCGAGATGTGAGACGGTTGTTAAAATCCAAAAAGTTCGATAATTTGCTAAGATTGGATGAAACAAAGACAGTACAAGTGAGTGATGAAGGCGTTAAATTTGAAATAGTGTTGGCTGTAAAAGAGAGCAATAACCAGCGGCTTTTGAAATTGTTAAAGATATCATTAGTCGAAGGCCACTTGCCAGGACAATTAGGCAACGAGGAAAATTTTAATTTTATCAAGACAAAAAAATTAGAAGATGCTGTTCAAGAGGCAAGTAAATTTAATTTTGCTAGTGACAAACTTGTAAAACGATATCGTTCCGGGGTGACAGTTTTGAAATTGAGAAAGGCGCTGAAGGATCAGGATTGGGAAAATGTTATTGCTTTGCTAAGGGGTATAGATAAAAAGAAAGTTGATGAAATTTGTATAGAAGAAATTCAACGTGCCCAGGATGAATATGAAAACTGGCAAATAATTGATGCATGTATGAACGCAATTGAAGAGGGTAAAGTTACAGGAACAATAAATGAGCCAAATACTAAAGATGTGCAAACGGACAAAATCCATGTAGCATTGAGTCGCACTAGTGAAATGGCGAGAAATACTAAGAATGCAACGGCTTGGACAACTGCGTGCGAAATTCTTGGTATATTACGCGACTCTTTAGTCATGCAAAATTTTAAGAGGTTGGAAGAAAAAGTGGATAATATTCAATATGATTCTTTACCGGCAGAAGCTGTAACTGAAATTAAATTAATCGAACATGTTGTGCGTGATAATAAAGCATTTACATCGCTAAGGGATGGCATTTTATCTGGTCGCATAAACGGCCAAGTAGGCCATATTAGCAGAGAAGGGATTCGATATGCTGCGTTAGAATCTGCAATTGCACATGCTGGGGGAGTACCAACTTTAACAACGAGGACATCAAAACTTTTGGCATACTCAGATTTGATTGTTAAAGCAAGGAAGGCTGTGAAATACAATGCCGTGAACGATTATGAATTTATCATACATTGCGCACAGCCAGAACTGGAAAATGTCGTGGATTTTGCTTTTTCAATTTCAAATGAAATGGATCTTGCAAAGAAAGAATGTTTAAATAATTTAGTCGTTGTTACATTTGTAAAAGAATTGTCATCTGGAAAAATTAGTGTTGACAATGATAAGCCTATCATAAACAACATTTTATTTGAAAAATTGGAAGAAAAAGTATTGTGGGCGAGCAAGCTTACATTGGTAAATCCAGACGCTGCAAACTTAGTATCAGCAGCAAACATTGTGTGTTCTATGCGAAAAATGGTAAAAATAAATACCCCGGAAAGTCTAGCTGAGCTTGGTAATATGCTAAAAAGATTTCAAGAACGAGAAATTCCTCGGGAAGTAGATGAAGAAGTATATACGACTAGAGATATCTACAACAACTTCAAAATTGTAACAACTTTTGAGGCTGCCTTAAGTACCGGGATGGCTACTGGGGAAACGGGTTCCTTGGACTTGGGGGCGATAGAAGTTGGCAAAATTGATGAGGCTATTGAAATGGCCACTGGCTTAAAATGCACCACTTCAAGGGCTCAAGCTTTGTTAAAAGCGGCATCGGTTGTACAAAGCATTAGGCTCGCATTGAAATATATGGAATGGGAAGCGTTGTCTACAATGTTAAAAGAAATAGATTATGAAAATATAATTGATGATATAGCTGAGGAAGTTGCCACAGCAAAAGACGAATCGAACAATTATGTTGTAATAAATGAATTAGAAACTTCCATTCGTAGCACACAAGTCAGTGGGCAAATTGGTTACTTGGATACTTCAAAAATCAATTTAATTGAGTTGAGTAAAGTGGTTTCTTTAGCAAATAGACTTGGCTGCAAAACTGAAAAGGCTAAGCGAGCAGAACACACCGCACAGTATGCGATGGAAGTACGTGAATACGTCTTAGATGGGGATTGGGTCTCCACGAGAACTCTAGTAGACAAATATGAAGAGCTAAATATATCAAAGATTATGGCAGATGAGATCCGTCTATTACGAGATGAATGTGATAACAGGACAATTATTTTGGAGCTTGCAACAGCTGTATCACATGGATGCATTATGGGTATCCCTGGAGATATTGATTTATCAGAAGTGGATGCGGCAGTCGTGTCAGATGCAATTAAAACAGTGGAAAAAATTGGTTGCAAAAGTCAAGATGCAACGGATATGTTTAAAACAGCAAAATTTGTGTGCCAATTACGAACGTATGCATCGGCTGGACAATGGACTGAAATTTACGACTTTGTAAACACAAAAATATACGAAAGCGAGTTTCAGCCGCATGCTTTTGCAATCGAAGAAATAGAACTAGCTCAGAGCGAAGCGGTTGACGTCTCTGTTTCATACCACCTCGAAAATGGAATTAAACGCGGAAGGCTTGAGCTAAAAAATGGTATATTTAATCTAAATCGTGTTGCAACAGGTATGTTAGAATCTGCAATTGCATATGCACAAGAGTCGGAATGTAACAGCGAACGGGTAAGGAAGCTACAAAAAGATGCAACAATTATTGTAAATTTACGAAAAGCTATAATTGAGCGCAACTACACAGAACTTGAGTCGGCAATTGGCAATCCTCAAAACAGGCCACAGGAAGGCGATGTCGTTTTTGAAGAATACAATTACTGTAAATCTTATTTGGACAATTTTAATTTTAAAAATAATGTTGAAGATGCTCTAACGACTACGAAAGTCCTTGGATCAGTTGGCGATATTATTTTTCCAAAAAGTTATCAAAATCTAGTTGAATTTATTACCTTTGGCAAAAATATCATTAAAAATCTTACTAATTCAAACAAGTTGCTATTGGAAGTTTCTGAAATCATGTCAAATATTCGTATTTCTGCTATATCGAATCAATGGGAAGAAGTTGAAAAATTAGTGAAGAAGCAAATAATGAATAATAAAATGGAAAAATATAAAGATGAACTAGATTTATTAAGCGCTGAAGCAAAAAACCGGAAAGTGGTCATACGTTTAAGTGATGCATTAACTCAAGACATGGCGGTAGGTACGTTAGATAATATCGATTTATCATCAGTATCGACACGTTATCTGGGCGAAGCAATTGATTTTGCGACGACGCATGAAAGTTTAACACCTGCGGCAAAGTTGTTACTGTCCTCTGCCGAATATATAAAAGAATTGAGAACTTCTCTGATGAATGCAGAACCAAATTGGAAAGAAGTTAGGGATATTTTACTAAAAATCAAAGCTGGAAGTGTTGCTAATATTGTTGACGAAGAAGTTGAATTTGTATCAAAAGTTGCAGAGGATGGATATATACTTGCAGTCTTGAATGAATCATATCAAACTGGAAAAGTTACCGGAAAAGTAACAGATGTAAGTTTTGCAAATGTTACTGTTGATTCAATTGATAAAGCGCTGAAGAAAGTAAACCCATTGGTATGCAACACAAAACATGCAAAACAAAATGTTCTGATTGCGTCATTAATTAAACGTTTACGAATTGCAGTCAATGATAACCACTTAGATGTTATGGATGCGTTGATAAAAGAAGGGCAGACATTGAAAGAATTTTTTTCAGATAATGTTTGGGATGAGGTTGGGTTTGTGAGCGATATTGTAAGGCATCGTAAAATTGTCCAAATTTTAGCAGACGGTGTAGTGAAAGGACGCGTTACGGGAGAAGTAGGAAAAATTAATTATCACGATATACATGTCACGTCGATTGACAATTGTATTTTCCAGGCTCAGGAGGTTGGATATGTTACTGAAGAAGCACAGAAACTTCTGATTGCCACAGAAGCATTAAGGCGATTAAGATTAGAGCTGAAGGGTAAGCAGTGGCTAGTCTTGCAACAAACGTTGCAACTTGTTTATGAAACAGGAGTTCCCACAGTACTACAACCAGAAGTACAGTTAATCAAAGATGAATGTGATGATGCCCTTATGAGTGCCGAACTTATTGAAAGCATGACCGAAGGTGAGCCTGTTGGCACTGTTGGAAACTTTGATGCAAGTGGTATAAATCCAAAAATTATCGAGACCGCAATTATAAACGCGAAAAAAATTAAACCAAAAACCCTTGCAACGCAAAGATTGTTAAAGACGGCCTTGGTGTTGTTTGCTGTTAGAACGCAAATGGTTGCTAAAGAATATGCAAAGGTGGATGAGATATTAAAACTTACAGATATGGATGAAATATCTGACATAGTTGATGATGAAATTAATTTCTATATAAAAGTAATTCAAAACTTCTTTATAATTAGAGATTTGTGCGATGCCATGTTGTCTGGAAAGCCAACCCGGACTGAAACACGCCTTGATATTACAACCATAAGAACGAAACGGCTTGAACTTGCTGTGAAAGCTGCTGAGGAGTTTGAATTACATACTCCAGAAGCAGAGCATTATTTGACAACATGTAAAGTTCTTTTGAATTTACGCGTGGCAGTTGTGAATAATGACTGGAAAGTCGTTGATCAGGTTTTAAAAGCGTCCAGAACAACCGATGTAGCAGATGAAATTTCTGAAGAACTACAGTGTATACAAGATCTAGCAGATGATAAAAATCTTGTGTTTGAGCTTCGAGATGTTTTGTCTGTAGGAATGGCTCAAGGTTCAGTTGGAGATATTGTTATAGACACAATCGACATAGCCAGTCTCGATATGGCAATTGCGCACGCTACAAAACTAGGCTGTAAAACAACCGAAGCAAAGATGTTACTGGACAGTGCTACACGTTTAAGAGGCATTCGTGCTGCTTGGAGGGTCTATTATCATGATGGGATTGGTGAATTAAGATCCATTTTGAAGGATATTGATATTAGCACTCTCGATCCATTGGTAAAAAATGAAATTTTACTTGCAAAAGATGAAGTAAATAATCATGATATATGTTTAAAACTTGAACAAGCATTGATTACAAATAAGGTTCGTGGAGAAGTTGGGCAAATACGATTGAACGATGTATCGACGGATCAGTTAACAGATGCAATTGCTTTCACAAAGCGCAATGGTTGTAAAACAAAAAAGGCAACGTTGCTCTTCGAAACTGCGAAACTAATTCGTGGAGTTCGAATTGATATTTTAAATGACAACTGGGAGTCAATCGATTCAATAGTACAATCTATATTGCAAGAAGAAAATGCGATCTCAGATGTTGCCAGAGAAGAATTTGATTTGATACAACAAGAAATATCTGATCGTAAAATTTGTAGCACACTTACAAAAGCGCTTTCAACTACACCATCAGGAGCTGATGATGATGCCAACATTGTGGAGCTGACAAAAGCGATTGAATTTTCCGAAAACATTGGCACCATATCTACGATGTCTCAACGATTGTTGAATGCTGCTAACTTTGTTCTAGATCTTCGATATGCATTTACAAATAGCGATTGGAGGAGAGTTGGACTGTTGCTGACAGGAATATCGATAAAATTACTACCAGATAATGTGCAACCTGAAGTATATCGAATTCGTGACAATTTATTAGAGCATACAGCAAGGCAAAAAGTAATTTCATCTTTGAAGGAAGGTGGGCTTTCTGGCAACGCGGACGATCTAGATTTGTCAACTATAAGCACAGATGGTTTAGACGTTTCTATAAGGTATATAAACGCAATGTCAACTGAGTCAGAAAGTATCAAATACTTAGAGAAAATTGTAGTAGCAATGAGACGTTTGCGAAAGGCAACGTTGGAGCGTGATGTAGGTCAACAAGTCAATTGTATATCATACATAGATGCATTCATTGGGGCTTCCGAGAAATCGTGGGTAGCAGAGGAGATCAAGCTAACAAAGATATTAATGGAAAATGAAGGAGCGTGTGAGGAAGTGTTAGCTGCGTTACGGGAAGGCGATGGTATAGGTGAACCAGGGGCATTGGACATGTCAACCATAAGCACAAAAGACTTACATATTGCGTTAGAGCATGCCAAAGAAATAGCTCATACTACGACTCGTACTTTAAATATTGTATCAAGCGGAACAAAAGTATTGAGACTTCGTGAAGCATTTCGAATGGAACAATGGTACGATATCGATGAGTTTGGACGTGAGTCTGATGCTCAAGGTGGTGTTTTGTCTATGGAGGAAAAAGAATCCCTTGGCGTAGATGATGCTGATAGAGTTCAAACAGAAATACAAGCTTTAATATCAGAAGTGCATATCAAGAAAGCAATCGTGTTGCTTCGAAATGCTATTATATATGGGCGTCCCAGTTTTGAAGGGGCTCACATTGATGTTGCATCAATAGATACAACTGCCATCGATGCTGCATTAGAAAAAGCGGAGCTTGCTGGAGTTAGAGCTGGAGAAGGGCAGCAATTAGTCGTTACTGCAAAATATATTAAGAAACTACGTTTAACGCTACTTGAAGGTCATTGGCCAAATGTTATTGCTACATTGGAGCAGATTGACGAGATTGAAGCAAGCCCATTTGCTGCAGAGGAAATAAGCCAAGTAAGAGTATATGCACATTGGTATTCAAGCGTACGCGATGTTACGCTAGGGTTGGTAAATGCAATTGCAACGAAGAATCTTGAGAAGCTGAAGACTTTAATGCAACGTGCAGAGGTTTTAAGACTAGATCAAATGCCAGATGCAGACATTTCGTCCGTAATCATTCATGCCCGAACATTATTAGTAAAATTACAGAAATTAAACTATGAGCTAGAAGATTCTTTAGAAAAATCACCGGCACAAATGGGCATATCACTTGATAAAGCTAGGAGGCTTTCTTATGCGATGTCATCCAATGCACAGCTAGTCTCGCAAAGACTTGTTAGTTTCCATGATTTAGAAGCTCGTGCAAAAATTGCAATCGACAATATTGACGTAGAAGAGATGAAAGAATTGTTACAAATTGCAAATGCTAAACGTTTTTCTTTACCTTCCGAAAAAGAAATGAAAAAAATGATATCCTTGCCGTCATCACAAATTTTACAATTGCAATTGCAGTTGTATGTATCGCAAAACGATGTAGATAAAATTGCTGCAACGACCATAAAAATCAAAGATTTGTATTTCAATGAAATAGGAAATGTAGACCGTGTCTTTGATGTTAATAAGTATTCAAATTTGAGAAGAGATATCAATATTAATAACAATAATATTGATGATGCCAACCACCACTTACTTTTTTCAAGGGAGCCAATGGAATCTTCATTGACTGTATTGGATGGGAAACATGGCATTGTTAGCCTACGAATGTTTAAATATGTTTTGGGATACATGGGTGATCGTCATTTTACACACCCTTTAACCGTGGCTGTGGAGGCAATTCAAACGGCTTATTTACACCCACCACTTCGAGATGAATTATTTCTACAAATCATCAAACAATTAATTGGTAATCAGTCGACGATCTCCGTAAAACGTGGATGTGCAATGCTTTTTGCAACATTAAAAATGTTTCCACCATCTGGGGACTTAGAAAATTACCTTGAAATTTATTTACGTAAGAAAAAACTGAAAAGAATTTTGCAACAATTACATACTATTGTATATTTACGTACAAAGGCAAATGCGCCAACCTTAAAAGATGTTAAACTTGCTATTGATGAATATGCCGCTTTGTCCAGTGTTGATGGTGGAACTAATGTCGGAAGTTTGCACAACCAGAGTGAGGAAAGATAAAAATTGTATGATATGCATATTTTATCTAAATATTTTTTATATATTTTTTTAATATTTTAGATAAAATATATATATTTCGTATGATACACATCATACGAATAATATAAAAAATTCTCTTATTTATTAAATTAAAGATTTTATTTACTCAAGTTACCATAAGTATAATTAATACTATTATCTATAA
>MDTB01158775.1_pt1 | contig 12791 bp, 15 predicted proteins | sample 811161 | NCBI WGS metagenome assembly MDTB01 (sample SAMN05326650, study PRJNA326480) | marine metagenome | isolation source: seawater | place: Mediterranean Sea | collected 2009 | reverse complement strand
TTAAAAACAAGAATATTGCCGATGTATTAGACATGACCGTTGACGAAGGTTGTGAGTTTTTTGAAAATATTCAAACTATAAAATCAAAATTAATTACTCTAAAACATGTTGGGCTTGGTTATATGAAAATTGGTCAGCAAGCCACAACTTTGTCCGGTGGTGAAGCACAAAGAATAAAATTAGCAAAAGAATTGTCTAAAAGACCAACTGGAAGAACTTTATATATATTAGATGAACCTACTACAGGTTTGCATTCTCATGATATAAAAAAATTACTGGAAATTTTACAAGCCTTTGCAAATACTGGTAATACAGTTGTAGTAATTGAGCATAATTTAGATGTAATAAAAACAGCAGATCACATAATAGACATGGGACCTGAAGGTGGCGTGAACGGAGGAAAAATAATTGCACAGGGAACCCCAGAAACGGTAGCTACTGTAAAAGATAGCTATACGGGTAAATTTATTAGAGATATTATTGGAAATGGCTCGATGAAAAAAACTGCTTAAAATCCTGTTATATGATATAAAGAATCATGACTTCAATCTTACAATCCCTCTCAAAAACAGTTCATCTATCATTAGGAATTGCATTAATATTGTTATTAGGATTGCATTTTTTTGGTGATGGCTTTGCTTTTGATAGATACTTTCTAAGTTGGTTATTTAGATATTTACATGTTTTGACTGGAATAATGTGGATTGGTTTATTATGGTACTTTAATTTTGTTCAAATTCCATCTATGCCAAATATACCTGATGAACAAAAACCTGCAATTGGTAAAGTTATAGCTCCTAAAGCTTTATTTTGGTTTAGGTGGGCTGCTGTTGGAACTATTGTTACAGGGTTAATTGTTGCTTACCTTCAAGGATATGTCCACCAATCAATGATTTTAGGAATTGGTAGTGGAGATCCTAAAACGACAGCAATCGGTATTGGAATGTGGTTAGGTATAATAATGGCTTATAATGTATGGTTTGTAATTTGGCCTAATCAGAAAAAGGCTCTTGGGATAATTGATGCCACTCCAGAAGAAAAAGCTAAATCTGCAAAAACAGCAATGCTATTTTCAAGAGCAAACACTTTATTATCTTTTCCAATGTTGCTCTCAATGGTTGCAGCTCAAAATCTTTATTAACTATTAAGGTAGAATTTTTTCTTCCTCTTTTTCTAAAGTTTTGTAACTAACTTTTAGAAATTTCAAAATCGGTGAAGCTACAAAAATTGAAGAGTATGTACCTATTATGACACCTAAAATCATCGCAAAAGAAAAACCTCTTAAAATTTCACCGCCTAAAATATATATAGAAAAAAGGGCTAATAAGGTAGTGACAGATGTAATAATTGTACGCGAAAGTGTCTCATTAACAGATAAATTTGCAATATCACTAATACTAATTTTTGTATATTTAGATAAGTTTTCTCTTATTCGATCGTAAATTACCACAGTGTCATTCATAGAATAACCAACAATTGTTAATACAGCTGCAATAATTGATAAATTCATTTCTAAAGATAAAACAGAAAAAATTCCCAATGTAATTATTACGTCGTGGAAAAGCGCAATTATTGAACCTAAACTAAATTGCCATTCAAATCTTATCCATATATAAAAAAGCATAGCAGCAAGAGCTAAAGAAATTGCAATTATTGAAGACTTCAATAATTCAGAACTAACTTTAGGTCCGACATTTTCAACTCTTCTAAAATCAATGTTTGTATTCAAATAAATAGATAAATTTTTTTTAATTTCAGGTATAATATTTGTATTTTTATTACTTTTTTGTTCTACTTTAATTAAATAATCTCCGTCTTTGCCAAACTTTTTTATACTTACATCTCCAAGATTCATTAAATTTAAAGCCTCTCTAATAGAAGAGGTTGCTAATTTTTTTTCAGCTCTTAATTCAATTAATGTTCCACCTTTAAAATCAATTCCATAATTTAAGCCTTTAAAAACGATAAAAATTATACTCAAGATAAATATTGTGATAGATGCAATATTTGCTATCTTAAATTTTGATACAAAGTTAATATTTTTTATCATTAAATATTTATATTTTTATTATTACTATTTAGAATTATTATTGAAGTTAAGTGTCTAGCCATAAAATAAGCAGTGAAAAGTGTTGTTAAAATCCCAATTCCTAAAGTTATAGCAAAACCTTTTACAGGCCCCGAGCCAAAAGCAAACAATATTACTGCTGCAATAAGAGTTGTTATATTAGCATCAAGAACTGTAATTTTTGCTTTAGAATAGCCTGTATCAAAAGCATGAATAATTGATTTTTCTGTTTTTAACTCTTCTCTAATTCTTTCAAATATTAATACATTTGCATCCACGGCCATCCCAACAGTTAGTATTATACCAGCGATACCTGGTAATGTTAAAGTTGCCTCTAAAATTGTTAAAATTCCAACCAACATTAAAAGATTTGCAATCAAGGAAAAATTGGCGATCATTCCAAATAATTTATATTTATATAACATAAAGAAAATCACTAAAATAAACCCGACTACCAAAGAAGTAATTCCAGATTTTATAGAGTCTTCCCCAAGGTCTGGGCCGACTGTTCTCTCCTCTACTACATTAAGAGGTGTAGGCAAAGCACCAGATCTAAGTAGTAAAGCTAGATCAGTAGCCTCTTGAAAAGTAAAATTTCCAGAAATCATGCCATTACCAGATGTTATAGGTTCATTAATATTTGGTGCGCTAATTACTTTCCCATCTAGTACAATAGCTAATCTTTTTCCTACATTATCAGTAGTCGTTCTTCCAAATTTTTGAGCACCAAGTCTATCTAAAGTAAATGAGACAGTTGGCTCGTTTTGTTGATTTTGAATACTTGGCTGAGCATCAATTAAATTTTCACCACTCATTACTATACGTTTGCTTACGTTTAAAGTTTCACCAATTTCGGATAAAAGTTTATCTACTCCAAATTCAGTGTTTTCTTTTACCAGTCTAAAATTTAATTGTGCAGTTTTGCCTAAAAGTTTTTTAATTCTTTCTGGATCTTTTAAGCCAGGCAATTCAACTAAAATTCTCTTTTCTCCTCTTTGTAAAATAGTTGGTTCTTTTGTTCCAACATCATCAATTCTGCGCCTTACAATTTCTATTGATTGTTTCAAAGCAGAGTTATTAATAGTTAATAGCCCATATTTTGAAAAAAAAACCTCTATATAATTGTCTTTTAACTTTTTATAATCTAATTCGAAAGATCTGTAGTTATCAATATAAGGATTAAAATCATTATTTTTTTTAGAAAAAAATAATACATCAAACTTATCAATATCGTCTATTTTTAAATTTATCTTTTTGTTTTGAATTTTAAAATCTCGATAATTAAGATTATTTTCATTTAATAATTTTTTTAATGGAATAACTTTTGATTGAATTTTTTCTTCTATAAGATTGTCAGAATTAATTTCTAGTAAAAGATATGACCCGCCTTGTAAATCTAAACCAAGATTTACCTTTTTGTCGATAATAACATTTTCTCTATCTTGAAAATTAAATATTGAAAAAATTGAGATAATAAAAAATATTAAATAAATAAAAAAAATATTTATCTTTGAAAAATTCAACACAAAAAAGAATTATTTTTTTACTTCTTCTTTTTTTAGCAAACTTGTTATTGTTGATCTGATAATTTGAACTTTAGTATCATTTCCTATAATAACCTCAATTCGATCATCTTCCATAACACGATCAACAACTCCTATTATTCCTCCAGAAGTAATTACCTCATCTCCTCTTTTAAGAGACTCTACCATAGCTTTATGGTCTTTTACTCTTTTTTGTTGAGGTCTAATTAAAAAAAAGTAGAAAATCACAAAGATTAATATTAGAGGTATAAATTGCGCAATTCCTTGTCCACTCATGACAGACAATTATAATAAATAAATTAAATTAACAAGTTAAATTTTATCAAATTTTATCTAAATTATTCATATATTTTTTTAGTACGTTTGGAATTAAAACTGATCCATCTCTATTCTGATAATTTTCTAATAAAGATATTATTAATCTGCCAACCGCTAATCCTGATCCATTTAATGTGCCAACAAACTCACTTCCATTTTCGGATTTATATTTGGCTCCCATTCTCCTAGCCTGAAAAGTTCCGCATGAAGAACAACTTGAAATTTCTCTATATTGATTTTCTGATGGTATCCACACTTCAATATCGTAAGTTTTTTCAGCACTGAAGCCCATATCTCCTGTAGATAAAAGCACCGTTTGATAAGGTATTTCTAATTTTTCTAAAATTTTTTTCGCACAATTTGTCATTCTATCAAGTTCCGAAACACAGTTTTTTGGCTCAACAATACTTACCAATTCAACTTTATAGAATTGATGTTGTCTGATCATTCCTTTAGTATCTTTGCCATAGCTACCTGCCTCTTTTCGGAAACAGGGAGTTGCTGCTACAAATCTTTGAGGTAAATCATTTTTAGTTAATAATGATTTTCTTACTAAATTTGTTAGAACAACTTCTGCGGTTGGTATCAAAAATTTCCTTTGATCTGAATTTTCAAATTTAATCTCAAACTGATCTTCTTCAAATTTTGGTAACTGTCCAGTCCCAAACATAATATCTTCATTAACAATTAATGGAGGGGAGATTTCAGTATAAGAAAATTCTGTAGTATGAACGTCTAGCATAAAATTTATTAAAGCTCTTTCAAGTAAAGCTATTTTATTTTTTAAAACTACAAATCTAGCTCCGGATAATTTAGTTGAAATTTCAAAATCAATTCCGTTAGATAAATTTCCTATTTCAGTATGTGATTTAGCTTTAAACGGAAAATTATTTATTTTACCAAACTTTTTTATAATTTTGTTTGATTTTTCATCTTTTCCCACTGGAACATCTTCTAGTGCTAAATTAGGCAAGATATGTAATAAATCATTAAGTTTTTTTTGTGATATAATTTGCTCTTTAGATAATTGGGCAATTTTTTCTGAAACTTTTTTAGATTTTTTAAATTTTGAATTATCTTTTGATTTAGATAATATTTTTTTTTCATGTTCTAATTTTTCTTTTTCACTTATTAAAGTTCTATTACTTTTATCTAATTTTTCAAAAGTCTCTTGATTAAAATTAAAATTTCTATCTAATAATTTTTTTTTAAATTTTTCTAAGTTTTTTCTTAATTCTTTAATATCATGCATCTTCTAATTCTCTATCCTCTTTTTTCTCAGTAAATTTTACAGTCAATATAGATAATTCATAAAGTAATAATAAAGGTATTGCTAGTCCAACCTGTGTAATAGGATCTGGAGGGGTTAAAATTGCAGCTAGAGCAAATATAATTACAATAACATATCTTCTTCTTGTTCTTAAATACTCTGAATTAACAATTCCAATTCTAGCTAATAAATTTAATAATATAGGAAGTTGAAAACTTATACCAAAAGCAAAAATTAATCTCATAATAAGTGATAAATATTCATTTACTTTAGCCTCAAGTTGTATCGGCAAACTTGAATTTGAGCCTAATGTTTCAAAAGATAAAAAAAATTTTATTGCTAATGGCATAACTAAATAATAAACAAGTATTCCCCCTAGCAAAAAAAGAATTGGTGTTGATATTAAATAAGGAAGAATAGCCTTCTTTTCATTTTTATAAAGTCCAGGAGCAATAAATTTATAAATTTGAATTATTAAGATTGGGCTACCTAGAAAAATTGCAGCAAAAAAAGCTACCTTAATGTAAGTTATAAACGTCTCATGTAAAGCCGTAAAAATAAGACGTCTAGAACTTTGATCCTCTCTTACTGCATTTGCATAAGGTTCAACTAAAAAATTGTAAATATGCTCAGCAAATACATATGAAATAACAAATATTATAAAAATAAATATTAAAGAATTTAATAATCTGTTACGTAACTCTACAAAATGGCTTGTGAATGAATTGTTATCAGCCATTTGAGTCTGTGTTTTTTTTTGTTTTATCTTCTTTTGGTAAAACCTCTTGCTCTAAATCGACTTCTTTTGTTACCGATGAAACTTCTCTTTGAATATTACTAATTGTATTTTTAAATTTACCAACATAAATACCGATTTTTTTCAAAACAATTGGAAATTCCTTTGGTCCAAGAATTAATATTGCAACTATTACTACAAATAAAATCTCTAACCATCCGATTTGAGGCATTATGATTATTTATTTTCAGTGTCAGAGCTATCTGACTTGGAATTGTCGTCTTGATTATTAGTTGAAGCATCATCTGACATGCCTTTTTTAAAACTTTTAATGCCTTTAGCAACATCTCCCATAAGACTTGAAATTTTTCCTCTTCCAAAGAGTAAAACTACAAGAACAACCACAATTGCTATTTGCCAGAAACTAATTCCCATAATCCCTATTATATACGATAAAAATGCCTAAATAAATATATTTATTTATCATCTTCAGGAGATTTTTTTATAGCATCGTCTATTTCTTTGTAAATATTCTGTTTTTCAGCGATTGATTGTTCTTTAAAGAATTTTCCTGTTCCAAAAATTGATTTGTCAATAGTTGATGTATCTATTAAACCTGCAGATCCAAGCTCATCAATTGTGGGCAAATCAGACAATTTTTGAATATTAAAATGATTCAAAAAATTTTCGGTTGTAGCATACTGAATTGGTTTTCCAGGCACGTCTTTTCTTCCAGCAGGCCTTACCCAGTCGAGTTCTAATAAAATTTCTAAAGTATTTGATGCAAGAGAAACCCCTCTTATATCCTCGATTTCAGATCTTGTTACAGGTTGATGGTAGACAATAATAGATAAGGTTTCAATTGTTGCTTTAGATAATTTTTTTTGCGTAGATTTTTGTAAAGACATTAATTTAGAAAGATCATCAGAAGTTCTAAAAGACCATTTATCTTTTATACATACTAAATTAAATCCTCTCTCTTGATAAATTCGTTTAAGATTTTCTAATACCTTTTGCAAATTACTTGTAGTTTGAACTCTTTTTTCAATTGTTTCTAGATCTAAGGGTTCAGATGCTGCAAAAAGTATAGCTTCAACTTGTCTTTCAATTTTAGAAGGTGAAGTTGGAAAATCTATAATATTATTTTTTTTTTTATTTTTCATTTAAGATTTTTTGATTAATATTTTGTCAAATATTTTTTTTTGAGAGACTGTAAGAACTCCCTCTCTAGTTAACTCTAAACATGCAGCAAATAAACCAGCAATACCAGTTCTTTTCATTTTATTATTAGAATAAAATTTAGGTAATAATTCATAAATATTTTTCCATTTAACCAATTTATCTAAATTATTTCTGATTTGTTTAATACCCTCCTCAGTCGTAAACACTGGAAGCTTTGGTATAGTAATATTCTGAAAAGTTTTCTGCATTTGAAAGTTTGAATATGTTTTTAAAAGTTCGTAAAGAGTAACAGCGTATACAGGTGTATTTATAGATCTTATTCCACCTTTCATTCCTCTTGTAAAAATATGTATTCCTAATCTTTTTTTTTGTAACATTTGATCTGAAAGAATTCGAATTAATTCTAATTTTTTTAGTTGCAATTTTAATTTTTCTGCAACCTCCAAAGCTTTAAAATCATCATTTTCGACTTCAGGAAGAAGGAGTTTAGATTTTAAATATGCCAACCATGTAGCCATTAGCAAAAATTCAGAGGCTGTTTCTAAATTCAAATCTTTGTTAACTTTAATAAATTCTAAAAATTGGTCTGCGAGTTTTGTAATTGAAATTTTTGCTAAATCAACTTTTTGAGTTTTTGCTAAATCAAGAAGTACCTCTAAAGGTCCGCTGTAATTAGGTATATTGATAGATATTTGATCAGTGTTTTTTGATTCCATTATTAACTTTACCTCAAAAACTTGTAAATTTCTGATGTTTTTTTTGATGTAAATTTATCAATATAAGGAACAGATTTTATCAATTTAAAGTTGTCATGAATATTGCCAGAACAATATAGAACTAAATTACAACCTGCCTTTAATGATTTTTTTGCATTTTCTACCAAACTATATTTTAATGCTTTCATAGATATATCATCTGATATCAATATACCTTTAAAACCTATTTTTTTTCTTATTATATTATTAATTATCTTTTTTGAAAAAGTTGTAACATTCTTTTTATCTAACTGTGAATATAAGATATGAGCAGTCATAGCTATTTTTGCTTTTGAATATTTAAAAGGATAAAAATCTAATTGATTTAACTTTTGAAAATTTATTTTTACATTTGGTGTTTTTTTGTGACTATCAGATTTTGAGGCTCCGTGGCCTGGAATATGCTTTATGATACCAATAATTTTGTTTGAGTGTAAATGTTTAATAGTAAAAGCACCAAGATCTTTTACGATCATTTTATTATTTGAAAAACTTCTATTGCCGATTATTTTATTTGTATTAGTTCTTGAAATATCTAAAACTGGAATGCTATTAATATTGATGCCAAGATCTTTTAAAATTTTACTCAATGAATAAATATAATGTTTTAGAAGATGAAGTGAGAGACTCTTGTCTTTTTTGTACAAATTTCCAAAAAACTGAGAATTAAAGTTGTGGCTAAATATATTTCTTAATCTTGAAACATTAGAACCTTCTTCATCAATAATTATAGGAAAATTTTTAATTTTGACAAGACCCTTGATGGTGATTATTAAATTTTTTATTTGATTAATTGATTTAATGTTTCTCTTAAACAAAATTACGCCCCATGGTTTTTCTTTTGTAAGAAGATACTTTTCCTTAGCTGTTAATTTTATTCCTTTTATACTAATAATAATCGCTTTTCTTTTCATTTAATCTTTAAAAGATTCCAAAAACTTCTTTTTTTATCTTCTTCAAAACTGCTATCAAAACTATTATTAAATTGTACAACATTATTGGTATCATCGGTTAAAATTGGTAAATTAGAAATTTTATCTTTTAAAATTACATCAATATTTAGACGATTATTTTTTGTAGATTTAATATTGCTTATAGAGGAGTAGTATTTATATATAAAAATTATAAAAGAAATAACGAGAAAAAACATCAATATATTTAAAACTTTGTTCATTACATTTTTTCTGGTAGCGAAACTCCAAGAATATTCATTCCGTTCTTAATAACAATAGCAACAAGAAAAATAATTGCTAAAGTTTCTTCTTTTTTTAATTTACCATTCTCGATTAGTTTATATTTTTCATCTTCATTTCCTTTACTCCAATAAGAATGAAATAGTGTAGAAAGTTCATATAGATAAAATGGAATTTTATGAGGTTCAAGTTTTAATTCTGCAGAATCTACTATTTTTGGCCACTCAAAAATTTTTCTTAAAATTTTTGCCTCATATTTATTAAGATTAAATGTTTGGGAATTTATTAATATATGATCTTCTAGTTTTTTTTTGAGTATTCTATTGACCGATGAAATTCTAGCGTAGGCATATTGAACATAATAAACTGGATTGTCTTTTGTTTTCTCTTTGACTTTTTCAAAATCAAAATCCAACTCAACATCATTGCTTCTATTAAGCATCATAAATCTAATTGAATCTCTATCGACTTCATTCAACAAATCTTGAGCAGAGATAAAATCTCCACCTCTTTTTGACATTTTAAATGGTTCGCCATTTTTATATAGTTTTACTAATTGACAAACTTTGCAGGTAAGTTTTACTTTCTTGTTAGATAAGGCTGAGACGGCTGCAACAATTCTTTTAATATATCCTGTGTGATCAGCGCCAAGAATATTAATCAGTTCGTCAAATTCTCTATTAATTTTATCTGAATGATATGCAACATCATTTGCAAAATAAGTCCACGAACCATCATTTTTTTGTAATGCTCTATCAGTATCATCACCAAATAAAGTTGATTTAAAAATAAGTCTCTTAATTTTTTTCCAATTATTTGTAGTTTCGCCTTTAGGGGGTTCAAGATAACCCTCTTCTACAATACTTTTATTTTTAAGTTTTTTTACTACGTCATTTACTAGATCTTTTTTTACTAGTTCGGTCTCAGAAAAAAAATTATCGTGTGTAATTCCTAGTTTCTTTAAATCAATTTTTATTTGATTCATTGATTTTTCTAATGAAATTTTTTTTAATTGATCAAAACATTCATCAAAATTTTCAAATTTTATATTTTTGTTTTTTTGGATTATATCAAGTGCTATTTCTTTTATATAATTGCCGGGATAAAGATTTTCTTTTGGGATAAATTTTTCATTAAATTTAATTTCTCTAATTCTTAGAAAAACTGATTTTACAAAATTTTTTATTTGATTACCATAATCGTTTATATAATATTCTTTTGTTACTTTATTACCGTTAAACTTTAATAAATTTGTAAGAACATCTCCAAAAATTGCGCCTCTACAATGACCAACATGCATTGGTCCTGTTGGATTAGCAGAGACAAACTCTATATTATAAGTTTTATTAGATTTTTTAGACCCGAAAAAGTCTTTATCTTTTAAAATTTCGTTTATGTTAAATACAAGACTTTCTTTAGTAAGTTTTATATTTAAAAAACCTGGCTTTGCAATATCAATTATTTCAAAATGATCAATTTTTTCTAATAAAAGATCTTTAATTTTATTTGCCAAATCTTTAGGATTAATTTTATTTGATTTTGACAAAACTAATGAAATATTTGTCGATAAATCATAATTTAAATGTTCAGGAGGAACTTCTAAATTTACGTTTTTTATGCTTTCTAAATTTTGAAGTTTTAAATTATCTTTATTTTTCAAAATAATATGATTGATTTTTGACAAATAATTTTCAAATATATTCATTTTAATTTTTTATATAGATTTATTGCATATCTATCAGTCATACCAGCAATAAAGTCACAAATCGATCTAGCAATATTTGTTTTATCGTACTTACACACATTTAAATATTTATTTGGATTCTTTTTTATAGTTAAAAATAATTTTTTTATAATTCTTTTTCCATCATTTGTGTTCGATTTAACATTCTTATGATAGTACATATTTTTTCTTAAAAAACTTTTTATTATTTTGTCAAATCTTTTCATTTTCTTTGAAAAAGTTACAAGAGGGTATTTGCATTTAAAAACATCATTTAGATTTTTAATTCTATTTTTTTTTATGTTATTTTGAGTAGTAATAATTAAATCTTTAACCATTTCGTTGATTATTTCCCTTACTATTTGTCTTATGACCAAATCTATTGAGTTTTTTTTTATTTTTTTTTTATGTTTTGATACAATTTTGTTTAATATTGGAATATGTTTTAAATTGCTTAGATTAAACAAATTTGATTTTAACCCGTCCTCTAGATCGTGGCTGTTATAAGCTATATCATCTGATATTGATGCTACTTGAGCCTCTAATGAAGGGCTTAAAGAAAACACAATTTTATTTTTAAAATAATTTAATCCTAGAATTTCTTTAAACTTTTTTAAATTTTTGATTGGGCCATTATGCTTGATTAATCCGTCTATTGTTTCTATCGTTAAGTTTAAACCTTTAAATTCATAATATCTATTTTCTAAAAATAAAACTGTTCTTAATGTCTGTATGTTATGATCAAATCCTCCGAATTTGCTCATACAGTGATTAAGTGCCTCCTCACCTGCATGACCGAAAGGTGTGTGGCCTAAATCGTGTGCTAAACTAAGAGTTTCACATAAATCTTCATTAAGATTAAAAAATTTAGACAAAGTTCTCGCAATTTGCGCTACTTCGAGGGAGTGAGTAATCCTAGTTCTAAAATGATCTCCAGAGGTATTTACAAATACTTGTGTTTTGTGTTTTAGCCTTCGAAAGGCGGTTGAATGAATAATCCTATCTCTATCTCTTTGAAAGTCTGACCTTAAGTGGGTTTTTTTTTCTTTAAAAAACCTACCCTTTGACTTTAATGGTATAGCTAATTTAGATAAGGTTTGGATTGAATTTTTTTGCATGCTTACTATATAGATTATATACTAAATAATTATGGAAAAAAAATTAGAATTTACAGATAGTGCAAATAACCAGATAGACAAAATCACCAAAAGAGATGGAAAAAAATATTTCAGAATTGCCGTTCAAGGTGGTGGATGCTCTGGTTTTAAATATATTTTTACTTTTGATGATAAAATAGAAAAAGATGACGTGCTATTTAACAAAGCTATTATCGATAAACAATCCCTCGATATAATTGCTGGTTCCACTGTAGATTTTAAAAGAGAAATGATTGGTGAGTCTTTTTCTATCAATAATCCTAAGGCCTCAGCTTCATGTGGTTGCGGACTATCTTTCTCAGTTTGATGAAAATAATTTCATGGAACGTGAATTCAGTTAGAGCAAGAATTGCCAATATTGTTGATTATATCAAACAATCAAATCCAGATATTTTATTACTCCAAGAAATTAAAACTCAAGATATTAGTTTTCCTTATGAAGATTTTAAAAATATTGGATATAATTCTTATGTTTTTGGTCAAAAAAGTTACAATGGCGTAGCTATTATTTCTAAACAAGAATTAGATAAAATTAATAATAGTTTTATAAAAGATGATTTAAAACAATCTAGAATAATTACTGCTGAATTAAAATTAAAAAAAAAAAAAATAGAACTTATAAATATTTATGTTCCAAATGGAAATCCTGTAGATACAGAAAAATATGAATATAAAAAAGAATGGTTAAAAAAATTTATATTAAATGTTAAAAAAAAAATTCAGAAAAACTCAAATATTCTTATCGCTGGTGATTTTAATATTATTCCTGAAGAAATAGATGTTCATGATTTTAAAAGATATGAAAATGATGCTTTAGGTAGATTGGAAATAAGAAAAAAATATAG
>MDTB01141463.1_pt1 | contig 12791 bp, 9 predicted proteins | sample 811161 | NCBI WGS metagenome assembly MDTB01 (sample SAMN05326650, study PRJNA326480) | marine metagenome | isolation source: seawater | place: Mediterranean Sea | collected 2009 | reverse complement strand
TGCAGCCAATTGGTGAGAGCTTCTACGCTGAGACAGATACCAGTGGCGCACCCATCATTGGTAATCCACAGGATGCTGGCCTTGGACGAGTAATCCAGGGCGCACTGGAGTCTTCCAACGTGAATGTGGTTACCGAACTCGTCTCAATGATTGAGACGCAGCGTGCATATGAGGTTAGCTCGAAGTCGATCACCTCTGTAGATGAGATGCTGCGCTACATCTCGCAAAATCTCTAGTTCTAGATAGCGAGGTCTTTGCCATGATCCGTATCATTAGTGCATCTTTCATCTTAGCGTTTGGCTGTTTGATGAACGGCTGCTCGACATATATCGAGAATGAAGCCTCACTTTCATTTGCGCCAATCTATCCGGCTGCGCATGTTACACCCGATGGAGAAGCACCCACGGGTGGCATTTTCAAGCCAAGTGGTAATGGACTTTTTGCAAGTGACATTCGGGCCCGCGATGTCGGTGATATCCTGACTGTGGCGTTAAATGAGACATTCGCAGCAACAAAAGCGCAGACAGCCGCGTCAGCAAAGAATGACACCTTCGGGGTTACCCTTCCAACGGGTCTGCCTAATCTACTGACTGGCGGCTATGACAAGAACGCGGCGGGGCTAAATGCCGGGACGGCTCGGTCCTTTGCCGGATCTGGAACTGCAGCGCAGTCAAACTCACTGACCGGCCTTCTAACTGTCACCGTGACCCGCGTCTTCGACAATGGGAACATGGAAATTGCTGGGCAGAAAAAACTGACCCTGAACAATGGTGATGAGTATGTTCGCCTGACAGGACTAATCCGCCCTGAGGATGTTTCTGCCACCAACACGGTGCAGTCAAATCGTATTGCCGATGCTGAGATCGTCTATGTTGGTGCTGGAGAAATAGCCGATTCAAGTCGCCAAGGGTGGCTCAGTCGGACAATGCGCAACGTGTCGCCCATGTAATCAGGCTAGGTGGCATTGGAGTAACAATGATGAAAAAAATCGCGAAACTGCCGGTGCTTCTTGGCCTCTGCTTTGGTCTAGTCTGCACTCCTGTGCTTGCTGACAGGCTCAAGGACATGACCTCTATAGCAGGTGTGCGCTCGAACCAACTTGTTGGGTATGGCGTCGTTGTGGGCTTAGCGGGAACTGGGGATGGTTCGTCTGGTTTGACCTTGCAGTCGCTGCAGTCGATGGTTTCGCAATTCGGCCTTGTAACTGATGCCGCAAATCTCAACGCAAAGAATGTTGCCTCTGTAATGGTGACGGCAGAGATGCCGGCCTTCATGAAACCTGGGCAGCGGCTTGATATCACCGTATCGACCATTAGTGGAGCGAAGTCTTTACGTGGTGGTACTCTGCTAATGACACCGATGCTTGGTGCTGATGGCGAAACCTATGCCGTGGCGCAAGGCAATCTTGTGGTTGGTGGCCTTGGTGTTGATGGAAACGACGGTTCCTCTGTAATCGTCAATGTTCCGACAGTTGGTCGCATTCCGCGTGGCGCCTCTATTGAGAAGATGGTGGATACACCTTTCCAGTCGACCGACAATGTCCTTCTGAACCTTCACCAGTCCGATTTTAGCACCGCTATGCGGGTCGCGGATGCCGTGAATGAGGTGTTTGGACCAGACGTTGCGGTGCCGCTTGACGCTTCGACAATCAAAGTGCGAGCGCCTGTCGACCCATCCCAGAAGGTATCATTTGTAAGCCTTTTGGAGAATATTGAGGTCGAGCCAGCGCGTCCCTCAGCAAAAGTGATTGTTAATTCGCGGACTGGTACCATCGTCATTGGTGGAGATGTGCGGGTTACGCCATCAGTTGTTACGCATGGCTCGCTCACTGTTCGGATCAATGAGGATAAAGAAGTTACTCAGGCTACCAACATTGCTCAGAACCAGCAGGGTATTGTCGCCACACCTGGCGCGGCTCAGGTGAATGACGACACCGAAATTATCGTCGAGCAGGAGCCTGCGCGTGCATTCGTGTTTGATCCAGGAATTGAGCTATCGGACGTTGTTGATGCCATTAATGGTGTCGGAGCATCGCCGGCCGATCTAGTGGCCATTCTGGAAGCATTGCGTGAGGCAGGTTCACTAAGAGCCGAAATAATTGTTATTTAAAGAGGCGGCAATGCAGGGTGACATGAAAATTTCCGGCATTATCGAAGCGGCGCGTACAACTGCAGAAAACGCGTCTTTAACGCCGCTACACCCAAATGCTGACCTTCGTGAAGCTGCAGAGCAGTTTGAGGCCATCTTCCTAAATGAATTTATGAAGCAGGCACGTAAGGCAAAGCTCGCTGAAGATATTCTGGGCAGTGACGCTCAAGACACTTACCTCGACATGATGGATCGGGAACTGTCCACGCAACTGGCAGGACGTGTCAATCTTGGCATCGCTGAGGCTCTTGTCCGGCAACTTGGTGGTGTGAGTGAAAGCTGATGGCAAGCCTTTTTGACATTGGCAGATCTGGCCTTAACTCCTATCGCGAGAGCCTAGCGATAACCGGTCAGAATATTGCGAATATAAATACCGACGGCTACAAGCGTCGCGGAGCGGAGCTTGAGGAACTCACTTCTGCCAAGGCCAGCGCCCTTGAGACTAGCCAGGGCAATGGTATGGGTGTGCGAATTGGAACTATCCGCCGTGCATTTGACGAATTTCTTTTGAATAAGGTTCGCAGCGCGACAGCCTATTCTGAATCCAGCTCAACCTTTGCATCTTCAGTTTCCCAAATTGAGGACATTCTCCTGCCTGGTGAGTCCAACCTTGGTAATGCTCTCGGAAGGTTCTTTGAAGGTTTGCAGGAGGTCGCTAGTGACCCAGCAGATTTAGTTGGGCGAACAGTTGCAATTGAACAATCAAAGTTGGTTTCGGAAAACTTTAAGCAGCTTCATTCTCTTCTTGAGGAAATGAAGGGGGGGCTTTTCACACAGACAGAGCATCTGCTGGATGAGGTGAACATGCTGACTGTTGAGCTGCAGCGCGTGAATAAGCAGCTTGCAGCTGGTAGCCAGACGAAGGCGAATAATTCACTCCTAGATGCCAGAGACCACTTGATAGACAAGCTGAATGAATATGTTGAAGTTAGTGTATCCCTTGACGAAAGGGGCGCTGCGAAAGTCATTCTTGGCGATAATCCAAATGGTCCAGCGCTTGTTACAAAGGAAAAGGTCAACAAGCTCGGCGTTGAACAAAAAAGCAGTGAATTGCTGTTTTTCCTGGAGCCTCAGGCTGAAAGGCTACTGACTAAACGTATCGATGGAGGTGCTGTTCATGGTTTGTCCTCTGCTTACCTGTCAGCGAACGAGGTGTTGGAGGACGTTGACAGGCTTGCATTCGATGTGATCACAAGTGTCAATGCAATCCATAAGCGTGGTCTAACCTTGGACGGGACGGCTGGTGGTGACTTTTTTCAGTCACTACGTCTGGATCTTATTGCAAGTCCTGTAAACACCGGGGATTCATCAGCCACTTTACGTGTGATCGATCCAGATGCCATCACACCGCAACGCGTTAAATTTAATTACGATCGGGCAACTGATGTCTGGAGTGGAACAGCTGATGACGGGTCAATCGTTGTGGAGGGGCGCCATTCAGTAACTTTCAATGGTGTCGAGATAAGTTTTGTTGGCCAGGCAAACCAGTTTGATGAATTTGTATACGATCCAGTAAAGGGAAGCGCCGGTGGCGTAGCGTTGGCCCTCAAACGTCCTCAAGATATTGCGGCCGCTTCACCATTAATCATAAGCGCCAATCATAACAACAAGAGCCAGGTATTGGTTAATGCCAGCCCAATTACCGACCAGGCAGGCAATGTTAGTGCTTTGCCAAAAATTGGCGACATTTTCAGCAACCGTCCATCAGCAGTTGGAGCGACGGAATTTCTGACGGGTGGTTCTATTGCCAGAATTCCAACAAATGTTAGTTCGATTGATCTTTTATCTTTAGCCAAACAGAGCCAAGCGCAATTTAGCATATCTGATGCGGACCTCGCCGATCTCTCAGGTGTGACACTTAATTACGCAGTTACCGATACAAATGGAAACACCATCAGCGACACGGTCTCCTTCAATATTGATTACGCAACCGTTAAAGGATTTAACGGCGAGTGGATTGATGCAGAACAGATATCGGAACTGCTGAACCGTGGTATTGTAAAGGGAACACTGACCAGTACGGGTGCGAAGGTAGCGCTCACTGATTTAGGCGCGTTCTCTTCGGGCGCAGAAGGAAATCTTAACTTCAGCCTTTTGGATGGTGATTTCACATCTGCAACCCTGGCCAGATCTGCGGGCGGCAACCTAGACGCCACGGTCTCGGCAAGCGTCGACCAGGCTACAGATATACAGATTTTTACTCGTGAAGGCAGACATATTGCCGGCACAACACCCAACAGTTCAGGCATCGCCAACTATCAGGCTGCCATGAAAGTTGAGAATGGGTTTGATGCTAATGCTGTCTATGTTGGCGATTATCTGAATGAATCTGGTGAGGATGGCTATCTCGGCATGACCGTAGTGACTCATGGTCAGTCAGACATACTCACCACAGTAAACACCGCTGATGACACTGTTACGGCAGGGTTCCAGCTTCTAGAGGGCATTGACACAAATGAAGTGTCGGTTGATGGCCTCTCATCTGTTGCACAAACTACCTCTTATGAAATGACGATCGCCGGGGTCACAAAGCAGATTGGCCCCACCGATCTAAAGGGCCTAAGTAGCGCCAGCGTTGCCGAAGCGATGATCAACAAATTCCGGGCTGCTGCGCCCGTTGCACAGATTGTTGGAGACCCTGCAACGCCACAGCTGGATGATGAAGTTCACCTCACATTTGAAGGTCAAACATATGTTGTGGCCATTGATGATGGTGAGGCGATTGTCAGCGGTGGCGAGCCGGGGCGTCTGACAGCTTTTTTTGATGCACAGGAACGGCTCCATGTTGTCTCCACGAGCGGCACCATTGGCAAGTCGAAGATTGAAGTTCTTGTGGATAACGACGTTCCTGACAATGTCGATGCCGCGCGGCGGCTTGGCCTTATGGATGGGCTTACCCAGGTTACGACACGTTATTCGGATGAAAGCCTTGTCGTAGAAGGAACAGGCGTTTCTGGTCAGGATAATGTTATTACTCTCACTTTTGACGATGACAGCTACAATTTTGGGCTTGTGTTTGATGACAAGCCTAATAGCGGAACGACTGCTGCCACCCACGAGCAAATTGATATAAGTAATGGATTGGTTGCGTCTGGCGATGCGGCTGACATCAAAACAAAGATTGATGCAGCGATTGCGGGGAATAGTCGTGTTTCCGGTGTCACAACAGCAGTAAGTGGTAAAGTTCTAACGCTAACGATCACTGACGGTAGCAAAGTTGAAATTCTGCGAACTGGCAGTACGATATCGGCAGGTACTGGTAAGGTGGCCATTAACCCCGTCACGATGGGCAGTGCATCAAAGACGCTTGACGATGCCTATGTTAGCCCAGGTTATGAGCTTGTTAGAGATGGTAAAGATATCTCAGCAATCGTTCAGGACAGTAGCGTTTTGGAAGATAGTTTCGCTGTAGATGGAACTGGGTCAGCTACACAAAACAACGTAATAAAACTTACTTTTAGTGAGGATGACACGTACGATTTTGCGCTTGTTTTCGACGATAAGCCGAACAGTGGCGTTACTGCCGCAGTTAACAAGCAACTTGATATAAGTGCTGCCATGGTGGGTGGTGATGCGACTGCGATAGCGACCGCGATTAGTAATGCCATAGCCAATAATGTTGTGACTGATGCCAACAATTTGGTGACCGGCGCTGAGATGTCAGGCCTCGTCAATGTAAGTGTTTCTGGAAAGGAAGTGACACTTACAATACTTGATGGAACTAATTTTGAGATACAAAGAATTGGTCAGCGCATTTCCGCTGGTAGTGGGCAGGTAACCATTGATCCGATTACTAATGGCGGATCTGCAAAAACTCTTGGTGATTTACCCCTAACCACTGCGTCTTCAGAAAGTTTGGTTGGACAACGCGTTTCTCTTAGAGACCTCCCTGAACAGGAACTTATCATCTTTCTTGGTGACACTGGAGCAAGGCGTGTTGCCCTTCATTTTGACGAGCTTCCTGTCGGGGCTCCCAGCCTAATGCGTGATCTTGAGATCAGGGTCAAGGATGCAGCGGCGAAGACCATAGAAATCTTCGATGTTGAAACACAGACCTCTGTCGCAACAAGAACGCTTGATCAAGACAATAGGGCCACGGCGGCAGGTTTTCTCGTGGAATTGAATGGTACTCTTGATGCTGATGACAGCTTCAATATTAGCGCAAATACCCTAGGGACGGGCGATAATCGGAACCTACAGGCCATCATTGATCTGCAACATCCAGCATCAAATTTGCAATCCAATGGAGGTTTTCAGAGAAAGTTTACCAATGCTGTGTCGAAGCTTGGTGCTATCGTTCAGTCAGGCAAAATAGCAGCCGAAGCGGCTGTTTCTCTGCGTGAAGCCAGTGTTGAAGCTGAGTCGGCATATTCTGGCGTTAATCTAGATACTGAGGCGGCGAATTTGATCCAGCAACAACAGGCCTACCAAGCATCTGCGCGTATTTTGTCAACCGCGCGAGAATTATTCGAAACCCTTATTCAAGTTGTATGAGGCTAGCTAAAGATGCCAATTAGCACACGCGTGTATAATGATATCGCAATGAGCACCCTGAACCGCATAACAGGCGACATACAGGGTATCCAGCAGCGCATTGCCACAGGTCGCAATATTATTAAGACATCAGACAATCCTGCTGTTGGTGCGAAGATTTCCTTTACAAAGGATCAGAAAATTCTTCTTGGCCGCTTCAATTCCAATATTGATCGTGCACAACTTAGACTGTCACAGGCGGAAAGCGCTGTCGAAACTGGCGTCAATATCCTTCAGCGAGTTTACGAATTGGGCGTCCAGGCACGGAACGACACCTACAATGCTGGTGATCGGAAGATCATTGCCATGGAGGTTCGCAATCTTAAGGATCAGATCCAGCACCTAGCCAATAGTCGCGATACTAATGGTCAGTATATTTTTGCGGGGTATAAGGTGAACACCAAGCCATTCGTTGCTAATGAAAACGGCGTTATCGTGCATTCGGGTGATCGTGGCGTTCATAATTTGCAAATTTCTGACAATCAGAAAATTGCGACATCGCTTGATGGTGCAGATGTTTTTATGCGTGTGCCTCAGGGTGAAGAAGTTGGCGATATTTTTTCTTCAATGGATGAAATGATCGAGTCGCTTGAAGATGGAAAAATGGAAGATGCTAATCTTGAAAAGATAAACAAAGCACTAGACCATTTTACTCTTCAACAAACGAAACTTGGATCTCAAATGAACCGTGCAGAGCTTCAGCGCGAGGTAAATGAAAAGCGACTGCTCCTTATCAATGAAGATATTTCAAACCTTGAAGATGCCGACATCGCAAAGCTCGTGACAGAACTGCAGGCGAAACTGGTCAGCCGTAATGCGGCACAACAATCCTTCATCAAGATCGCGCAGGACAATCTGTTCAACTATATCCGTTAGTCACTGCGAAGCTTGTTTCTAAACCTTTTGCCCCTTCGTCGTTAACTATTGCGAAGGGGTTTGCTATGCGCGGGTTTCGACACCAACATACATCAGATTTGTCGGCTTCGTTGACATGCTCAACGATGGCATTCGACATTGAATATCTAGAAGACCAGGTTGATGCGGCAAATGATATTGCTGGCAAGGCTGATGTCGACGGGCAGGAGCTTAGCGTCAGCGTCAAGCTGCTAATAATGAAGCTCCTTGTCAAAGCGCTGATGTCTAGGTCAAATTTCGATGCGGCCATTTCCATGGCTGACGAGCTGCTCCAAGACGCACCTAATTCAATTTACCCGCACTATGCCCTCGGGACTGCGTTCTCTAAAATTGGAGACAATGACAGGGCAGTCTATCATTGTCGACGATTTATAGAGATTGATCCGATCGCTTGCGATGTGAAGTTCAAGCAAGATAATCTGGCGACCATTTACAACAATCTCGCCGTCTCCTTAAAGACCCTTGGGTTTCTAGACCAGGCTGAAATTGAGTTTAAAAAAGCTCTCAGGCTCGATGACCGCTTTGCGGCAGCCTATAATAATTATGGAAATTTATTGAACGATAAAGCGCGGTTGCCTGAAGCGCGACAGTGTTTTATGCGCGCTATCGAAATCAACCCTAAAGATCACATCGCGTATTGGAATCTCCACGCCACTTCAAGTGAAATGAGCGAAGCTCAATCAATTATTGAAGCCTGTATATCCAAATCACCAACCGATGAAGTCGCTATTTTCACATTAGCCGGCCTCAGGGCTTTCAACGGCGACAGGCGCGCCTTTGAAGAACTATTGGAATATGGCTTCAAAGATGAGCCGCTCGTTAGATCTATTGAATGGATTTTGTCATTGCCACAGATACCGGAAATTCACTTCAATCGTTGGTCGATATATGACCGTGCCATCGAGTTATCAGACAATGGTAGAGCGTTCTACGAGTTTGGCGTCTGGATGGGTGATTCATTTAAATATATCAACCCACGCTTCGACAGTGGTTTTGGATTTGACACTTTCCAAGGACTACCCGAGGACTGGGGAGTCGTGCCGCGGGGCACTTATACTAGCCGTGGCCGAGTGCCAGATATTGAAAATGCTAAGTTTATTGTTGGAGCGTTCGAAAACACTTTACCCAAGTTCTTCAGCAAAAAGCAGCCGATGGCTGGGTTGATCAATTTTGATGCTGATCTGTATTCATCAACAATTACAGCGCTTTCTAACGCACAGCCGGTGATAGATAAAAATACCACCTTGGTATTTGATGAATTTATTGTGAATAACAATTGGGAGCAGGACGAGTTTAAAGCACTCAACGAGTTTTGTTCAAAACATGGTTATCGTTATGATGTAGAGGCGGTTTCCTTATTCACAAAACAGGTTATTTGCCGACTTATCGAAAAATAATCACTACTCCGTTCTGCTAACTCAGGGACCTTTGATTTTGCGATAGCTTGTTGTTTTTCACAGTCAACATGATCAGGTCGCACTTCAAATCTACTTTTTTGCATCATGTGATGGCACTTATTTTGCATTCCTAGGTATTGTGATCCAACTGGAGTGCAAACATGGGCCATTCCTCTGTGCAAATCGACTGCAAAATTGTTGATCTTTTTGAAACACCTGAGATCCCTTTTGGTTACGAGTTTAAGGATGGAAACCTGATCCATCAAACAGCGCAAATAAATTGGGAATATTTGGATATTGGTGTTGGCAACAAGATTGGACCGTTTTGTGTTATTGGAGCAGATGCTCAGCATCGGCACTATGCATCACAAGGAAGAGTTACTATCGGAAATCATAATATTTTCCATTCCAATGTCTCGATCAGCAGACCAACTAAATTCTCAGACTTAAATCACATTGGCGACCGGTGTTTTTTTATGACGTCGACCGTTGTTCACCATGACTGCTTTATCGAAGATGACGTTACAACTTCTTCAAATGTTTCAATAGCGGGAAACGTCATAATCATGCGTGGTGCAAATATCGGGATGAATGCAGCAGTTCACCAATTCAAGACGGTTGGCTCCTTCTCTATGATTGGAATGAATGCATGTGTGATCCGTCGATCAAATATCCGCCCAGGAAGAAAGTACGCAGGAGTACCTGTGCGAGATATTGGAAAAAATTCAATAGGGCTTTCAAGGGCAAAAATTACTGAAAAATCACTGAAGAAGGAGTTAGAGCGTTTTGGTGAATACAAAGAATTATTAAAAAACAGATCACAGTAGTCAGGTGAGCCGACGTTTTTCTCCGGAAGGCGTATAGCATAACCGTTTCAGGTAAAATCTTAGAGGCTTGTTAAATGGCTTTTCAGTTCACCTTTCAAAAATTAGCGAGTCACCTAACAAACGCTAAAGATAATGGTTACCAATTTCTGACCTGCACGGAGTATGCTGACCAAAAGTACAGTCTTCAGGCAAAGACGATCGTTAATCGTGTGGACATTGATTTTTCAGTGAAAAAAACTGAAAGAATCTGCGCTATTTTTGACGAGATTGGTATCAAAGGCACATTTTTTGTTAGATTACATGCCAAGGAATACAACCCCTTTTCATTTGAAAATTATAGGATTTTAAAGGAATTAACTTCGCAGGGTCATGAAATTGGTTATCACAGCGAGATTATTGATCAGCAGGAAATATGGGGTGAGACTGCGGAATCCTGTTTGAGGCGCGATGTTCAAATATTAAATGAAATGCTTGGAATAAAGATCAAAGGTGTTGCAAGTCACGGTGGGCTAACAGGGTTAAACAACCTTGATTTTTGGTCTAGTAGGACGGCTGCTGAATTTAATTTATTATACGAAGCCTATGATGAAACTGATGCGTTTGGGCTTTTTAAAAATTCATTCTATATCTCTGATTCTGCTTGGTATCAGTGGAAGTGTTACAACAAAGGTCAGTTAGTGGAAGGCGATCACAGAAGCTTGACCGAACACTTAGTTGACGACCACCCTTTGATCTATCTTTTGACGCACCCTGACACATATTATGACAAGCACATATATGAGTGATTAATTCATGTAAGGGTCATTAAACCTGAAAAAATACAACTTAAGTGCCCAAGGATGGATCAATCAACATGGATAATGAAGCCAAAATTTCTCAAATTGAACGTGCACAAACAGTAACTAGCACTGAGGCACAATTTTTTGCCGATATTATCAAAGATTATTTTGATAGCGGACGCCCCAGTTCGTTTGAAAAATATGAAAGACCACTAACTAACAGACTGCCTCAGTTCCTGAAATTTGTAGACTTTGATGGTTTGATTGTCCTCATCCAAAATTTCTTCTTATTTTGTAGAACGAATAACCCACAAAAGAACACTGACGACCAACAGCAACAAATCTCGGAAGAGGTTTTACGCCCATTTCTAAGACGTGTTGAGGAGATTATTGAACGCTTAGAATTAGATCCGCTGAGTTACCCTTTGGAGCAAAAGAATGTAATTATTCAAACTCGGCACGCATTAACACAGGGCACGTATGCGCCAGGAAAACAGATTTATGCTGTAGCCAGAGCACTCTTGGGAGCAGGATTTAAGGTTAAGGTATTCTCCTACGGAGAAGTTGACGAGGAATTCAAGGCTTTAATGGCGTCAAACCCCCATTTTCAAATTGCTCAAAAGCAACACCTGAAGCCTCTAGAACAATTATTTGACTTAAGGTCTGAAGCATTTCATTTCCGGCCCTGTGCAATATTTACAGATCAAGAAATTGGAGTTTTAACTGCCGTTGAGGCTATTGGACTTTCTTCCAAGTGCTTTCTTTTAAGTGCTGGTTTTTACAGGGTTCCTTGGTACTCAAAAATAATGCTTACAGAAGAACTGATGACCTCGTCCCTGATGCAATCAGATCGGTTCCATCCAATTCCCCAAACCTTGTTGATCGACAATTTGGCGCCCAAGATCGATCACAAGACAATATCGGAAGTCAAAGTTCAACTTGGATTAGGCGACAGTTTTGTAATCGGAAGTTTTGCAAGATATGAGATGTTTTCTGAGGAATTTTTGAGGCTGCTCGACAAAATTCTTCAAAACATCAAAAATGCCAAGGTCATTTTGGCTGGGACAAATGATCAGAGTTTGGCTAAGCGCTTATTGAAAAAACACATTGCCGCTGGAAGGGTCAACATATTAGGCCCGTCAAAAACAGCTATTGTCGGATACGTCTGCGATGTTTTTTTAGACACGTTTCCAACAGTGACGGGATATGCAGCGTTAGAGAGCATGGCCAAGGGTAAACCAGTGCTTACTTTGAATTGTGAAAATCTCCAAAATTACAGGGAAAACCGTTTGGAAGAGTTAATATTTAACTCAAAAGACGACCTGGCAGCGGAATTAGCATTATTGGCAGTCGACGCGAACAGATACCAAAAGTTTTCCATAGCATCGAAAAACTTCATGTTGAAAATCGAAAATTTAGATGAATTAACAAATGCACTGTTAAGTCAGCTCAAAATAACTTCGACCTAAAATTATTTTTTAGTGATTTCTCGTGCTGGGTTTCCAGCAACTTGGGTATCTTTAGAAACGTGATTAACAACTGCGGAAAGAAGTCCAACCTTAGCGCGGTCACCTATATTCAATCCGTCCTTAATCATTGCGCCAGCTCCAATAAAACAATGCTTACCAATAATGCTGCTGCCCGAGACGCCCGAGCGGGCGGCAAGAAAAGTGCCTTCGCCAACCTTCACGTTATGCGCTATGTGAACAAGTGATCCAGTCTTAACGTTACTACCTAAAATCGTTGGGAAAATTGTGCCTGAGTCAATTACATTGCCTGCGCCCAACTCACATCCATCGTTTATTATGACGCCACCTATATGCGGCATGTTTTCCGAAAACACACCATAACGCATTGGCCCAAAACCTTGCGCCCCGATAATCGTTCCGGTCATTAACGTGCACTTTTTACCAATAATCGAATAAGGAGCTAGAAAGACGTTATCCTGAATTACTGTTTCATCACCAATTTTACAATTGTGAGAAATGATTGCTGACTTAGAAATCCTTACTCGCTCTCCGATCTCGCAATTTTGTAATTGTTTATCTTCATGAAAAACGAACCGATTTTCGTAATCATATAGTGTCCTAATTAGCGTTCCCCATATCTGGCGAGGATGTTTACAAATCAAATGTGGAACTGAAAGTTCGAAGGAAAAATTCTTGTTTATTAGAACTAAAAGATTTTTTACG
>MDTB01076892.1_pt1 | contig 12792 bp, 13 predicted proteins | sample 811161 | NCBI WGS metagenome assembly MDTB01 (sample SAMN05326650, study PRJNA326480) | marine metagenome | isolation source: seawater | place: Mediterranean Sea | collected 2009 | reverse complement strand
TGGAAAAAAATACAATATTAAACCCGGTGCACCTAATCAAGCAGAAAGAATTGAAGGAGGCTTATTGTCATATGGAAACGACATGCTTATAAGTGATAATCCTTTTGAGTGTGGTTTTGAGAAACTAGTACATTTAAATTCTAATGTTGAGTTTTTAGGAAAAAATAGTTTAAAAAAGATTTTAGATAAAGGTATTGAAAGAAAACTAATGGGCGTAAAGATTAATACTGATACAATAAATTTTGATAATTTAGATTCGCTTAATAATGATAAAGAAGTAATTGGAAATTTAAGATCTGCAGCTTTTTCTCCTAAATTTAAAAAGATTGTAGGTATCGCAATGGTAGATAAAAATTATTGTCAAGAAAAAGTAAAATTCACTATTAATATAAATAATGAATCTATAAATGGAGAAATTTGTAATTTACCAATTATTTAATTTATGAAAAAAGCTAAAATATATGTTCCCGCAAAAACAGCAATGCAATCGGGCAGAAGTAAACAAAAAACTTGGATTTTGGAATTTATAACGAAAGATAGTAAAACAAATCCTCTAATGGGGTGGGAGTCTTCAACAGATACGTTGGGAGAAGTAATTCTTAAATTCCCATCCAAAGAAAAAGCTGTTGAATATGCTCAACGAAATTCAATATCTTTCAAAATAGTAGAACCTCAAAAAAGAAAATTTATTATAAAGTCTTATGCTGATAATTTTCTTAAAAATTAGTTATGTGGCGTAGTTTTTTTAAAGATAGAAAATGGTTTTATTGGTCGTATGGTGGTGGAATTTTTATTCTATTACTTTTAGTTACTCAAACCTATCTAGATGTTTTATTTAATAGTTGGTATAAAGATTTTTACGATATATTACAAACTGCTGAAGAAAGAGAAATATCAGAATTTTGGTTATCTATTAAAAGATTTCTTTATATTGCTTTACCTTATGTAACAATTTTTGCTTTCACTAATTGGTTTACTAGATTATGGGCTTTCAGATGGAGAGAAGCAATGACTTTTTCATATATGCCTTATTGGAGAGCTACAGAAGCAAAAGTCGAAGGTTCGTCTCAAAGAATACAAGAAGACTGTATGAATTTTGCTAAAATAGTAGAATCTATAGGCTTACAAGTTGTCAAAGCTTTAATGACATTGATTGCGTTTATTCCAATTTTGTGGGTTTTGTCTTCTAATGTCACTGTACCTTTTTTAGATAATGTCTCTGGATCATTAGTTTGGGTGGCCCTTATTTTAAGTTTAGGTGGAATTATTATAAGTTGGTTGGTAGGAATCAAATTACCCGGTCTTGAATATAATAATCAAAAAGTTGAGGCAGCATTTAGAAAAGAGCTAGTTTATGGTGAAGATGATAGGAAAAACTATGTTCAAGCTCCAACAATTTTACAACTTTTTACAGGTATTAGATTTAATTATCATAAATTATTTTTACATTACGGATATTTTGATCTCTGGGCTATTTGGTATAGACAATTATTTGTAATAGTTCCATTTTTGATAATGGCTCCAGGTTTATTTACAGCTGCTTTTACGTTAGGTATTATGATGCAAGTAGTTAATGCGTTTGGTGAAGTAAAAGATGCATTTTCCGTATTTTTGTATAATTGGACAAGGATAACAGAGTTAAGATCAATACATAAGCGTCTGATGGAATTTGAAACTGCGATTAATTATAACAAAAAATCATTGAGAAAACCTAGAAAATCTGATGTAAGAGTTTAATGGAAATCTATCTCAAACTTATAGACGTATTATTTCCAGTTTTTTTTGTTATAGGCGTTGGATATTATCTTGGAAAAAAAGACCCTAATTTCGATACAAATTTTATAACTAATTTTGCTGGGAATATAGGTACACCTGCAATGATTTTTTATACAATTACTACAACTGGAATAACGCTAGAAGTGTTTATAGAATATTTTATTTATTCCTTGATCATAATTGGTGGTTTTTCTTTAGTAGGTTTACTATTTTTATTTATACTCAAAAAAGATATAATTAGTGAGTTGCCTCCTTTAATTTTGCCTAATACCGGAAACATGGGTGTTCCCATATGTCTTTTCGCATATGGTACAAGTGGGTTAGGGGTAGCGTCTGCGGTAGCTTCAGTAATAATTCTCCTTCATTTTACTCTAGGAGTTTTGTTAGCTAAAAAAAGTTTTTCATTAGAAATCCTTATTAAAAATGTTCCCATCTACGCAATTTTAGCTTCAGTTGTGTTCTTGTATTTTAGATGGGATGTTCCTGGATATATCGAAAATACTACTTTCCTTTTAACTTACACTACTATTTTTTTAGTTTTAATGTCTTTGGGAGTCGCTCTATCTAGATTTCAAGTTGTTTCATGGACTAAAGCTTCAATATTGGGGGGAGTGAGAGTTATAATTGGCCCCGTCATAGGATTTAGTTTAATAAAATATTTTGGATTAGATGGTTTTGCTGCAGGAGTTTTGTTGATCCAATCTGCTATGCCTAGCGCAGTTTTAACTTATTTAGTTGGATCGATGTATTCGGAAAAAAAAGTTGTAGATAGCGTAGCTAGTGTGATTGTTGCTTCCACTGTAATGTCATTAATTACTGTTCCAATTGTTGTATTTTATAGTTTAAAATATTTTCAATAAAAACAATCACTTACAGTATGTACTTAAAGTATTTTATTAATATATAGGTCAATATTTATTACTTATAATAGTTAAAAACTCAATAAACATTTATATTTCTGAGTAATTTAGGCATATTTATTAAATAAAAATAGTAAAAAATAGTTCTAAAAGCTTAAAAATGTTTAATATCAGTGGAATTATTAGATAGATGGCTATAATTATCAATAATTACAACGTTTTTAGTCTGGTTAAAAGCTATATATAGCAATAAATCCAAGAGCTTTGCAGTATAAGAATATAGCGTTTAAACGGCCGTAGAGGGGTTATTTTTTTCAATTTATCAATGTAGAGTACAACTAACCGGTGAATCCATGAAAATACTTGTGTAGCATAGTAAATCCACTCGAATGCCCGTCAAATAACAATTTTAGACGATTATACCTTCTTTTTTTAGGAGTTTTTTCTTTGTTTTGAGACCACCTTTACCTGAATATCCTCCTAATAATCCATCAGCTCTAATAACCCTATGACATGGTATTTGGGGAGAATAGGGGTTTTTAGCTATCGCATTAGCCACTGCACGCACTGCCAAAGGTTTTCCTATAGCTTTTGCTACCTGAGAATAGGTTTTTATACTCCCTCTCGGTATTTTTTTTATATATCTCCATACTTTTACTTGGAATTTGGTACCATCTAGCTTCATTAATCAATAATTAAATAAATTGTTAATGAAAGACATATTATTAGGGTTATTACTAAGCTTAATGCTATGGATTTTTTACTTTTAAAACTTGAATTAGTCCAGAAATACGAAATACCGTAAACTGCAACTATAAATATGGCTATGGGAAGGATGAATTTTATCATTTTAGACTCCTAAAAGTTCAATGTTTACGTGCGTTTTGGCTTGATTTGTTAAAATTAGCAAATTGTTTAGAACCCTTATTTGGCCCCACAAATATGAGTGTCCAAGCTGTTTTACCATCAGGAATCGTCAAACTATGCGTATCTGAGGCCTTTCTAAGCCCTATATACCCTGGACCACGCCAGAATCGGCCTTTTTTGGTGGTTTCCCAGTACCCACCTTTAAGCACTACCGTCAAATAAGACCAATAATGGTCATGTAAATCACCTAAATCACTTTTAAGTATCTTGTGAATGAAGATATTAAATGGAAACCAGTTAGGTCTTTTACGAAACAACACATAATATCTAATCATGAATGGTTTAGCTTTATAATAGTCTGGCCAACTTGGTCCACGGTCTAAAAGTAATCTTTTTCGATTCTCGAACATAATTTATTTTAAACACTTGACACTAGAATTCATCTCATATATTACTAACGATAATTAATGGTTATCAATAGTAATATATAGAAATTATGAAAAATTTGGTTACTGATTTAAAAGCTCTTCAAGAAGAAACATTAAAAAACTTAAAAAGTTCCAAGGCCAGCAATACAATAAGAGCGTATAAATCAGATTTTAAAGATTTTGTTCTATTCTGTATAAAGAATGGATTTAAAAATCTGCCCTCAGATCCAAAAATAGTATCTTTATATTTAACACATCTTTCTACTAAGGAAGTAAAATTAAGCACAATTAAGCGTAGACTAGTATCAATTGGAGTGATTCATAAAATGAAAGGTCACTATTTAGATACCAAGCACCCTGTAATCGTTGAAAACTTATTGGGCATAAAACGAAGAAAAGGGACAATTCAAAAAGGTAAAAAACCTATATTAATTAGTGAGTTAAGAAATATACTTAAAGTAATAGACCAACAAAAAACTGAAGATATTAAAAAATTAAGAGATAAATCTATAATACTCATAGGATTTTCAGGTGGGTTTAGAAGAAATGAAATTGTTTCACTAGACTATGAAGATCTAGATTTCGTTAGTGAGGGTTTAAAAATCACAGTGAAAAGATCTAAAACTGATCAATTTGGGGAAGGATACATTAAAGCTCTACCCTATTTTGAAGAAAGCATCTATTGTCCGGTAACAACACTTAAGAGATGGTTAAATGTATCTAAAATAACTAAAGGGCCAATCTTTAGAAGATTTTCAAAAGGATCTAAATTAACGAGCAATAGGTTAACAGATCAAACCGTAGCATTGATAATAAAAGACTATTTAAATAAAACTGGAATTGATAGTAAAAACTACTCCGGCCACAGTTTAAGATCGGGTTTTGCAACGTCTGCAGCCGAGTCCGGAGCTGAAGAAAGAAGTATAATGTCTATGACAGGACATAAATCAACTGAGATGGTTAGAAGATATATAAAAGAGGCAAATCTATTTAAAAACAATGCACTAAATAAGATAAAGATATGAAAAAAAAATTAAAAAAAATAACAATAGTTTTAGTTTCATATAAAAGTTCTAAAAAATTAAAGAAATTTATCAAGAATATACCGAAAGAAACACCAATTATGATAATAGATAATTCAAAAGATTATGAATTAAAAAGAATTTTTGGAAAAAAAAAAAATATAAAGATATATTTTAAAAAAAATTATGGTTATGGATCATCGATTAATTATGCAGCTAAAAAGATAAAGACACCATATTTTTTTGTAATTCAGCCCGATGTGATAGGTATTAATCAAAATGCTTTAATAAGATTTTATAATTATGCAAAAAAAATGAACGATAAATTTTCTGTGATCGGTCCACGATTTTTAAACGCATCGAAAAAAGGACATTTTCAAACTAACCCTAAATATAAAATTAAAAAGATACACAATGTTCATGGATCTACTATCTTCTTTAATAAAAAAGTTTTTTTAAAAAACAAAGGATTTGATCCTAATATCTTTTTGTACTGGGAAGAAACTGATTATACGAAGCGAGCTATTAAAAATGGATATAATGCATATCAGTTAAATATTGTTAAAGTTAAACATGAAAAAGGAAAAGCTGTAGAAACTAAAAATCGGAAAGAAGTAAATAAGCTAAAAAATTTATATTCTTGGCATTTTATTTGGTCAAAATTTTATTATTTCAAAAAGCATTATGGAAAAAGTTTAGCAATAATTTACTTTATACCAATTGTTATTAGAACTTTATTTAAACTCCAATATTATAAAAATAGAGACGATAATAATTTAATCAAATATGAATGTAGATGGGATGCATTAAAAGCATCTATTTCAGGAAAAAAATCGTTAATGAGACTAGAAAAAATACCTTATTATTTATAGCGAATTAACTAGTTTAACTGATAATAAGTCAAATTTTTCCCTATAAAAACTTTTATATTTTTTCATATGAGAAGTAATCTTTTTATAGTGATTTTCCTTTCTTTTTTCAATAATATCAAATACTTCAAGTTTGAAGTTAGCCCCTACGTGAGTAAAAGCTCCATGGCATGAAATCATTAAATGACAATTTGAAATTAGATTTATCATCGAAAAAATATCAGCTTTATAAACTAAAAATATTTTTTTATTTTCAAAATCAAATTGATAAATTTTGTCATTAATTTTTTTTGCATCATTTTTTAATGTTTCAACAAGTGTATTATTTGTCATACCTGTGGTTATAAAGACAGTTTTATTGGTTCCTGTTAAAACTTTATCACAAAATGAAATTAACCCCTCTTTGTCAATTTGTATGTTAGTTAAATATTGAGCTTTTTGAAAAATCTGTGCATATGACTCTACATCCCATTTTTCATCCAAATGTAAAATTATATTTTTGTTATTCTTTTCAAAACATTCCTTAAAACTAACAACATTATTAAATGATTCTTTATGTAAAAATGTATAATCCTCATTAATAAATTTAAAATTTAATGCTTTTAAATTTTCATTAATATTTTGTTCGTTTGTTAGGTTATTATCATCATTAATTAAAAAAACATTTTTAAAAAAAAACTTAAGAAAAAAATGATGAAACTTTTTAGAAACGTTAAATATCTTATTTTTAGACTTAATTAGAAACCCATAAAGTAATGATCTATTTTTCTTGTCAGCAATGATTATTGTGTCAAATTTTGTTTTTCTAAGTTTATTTAATAAATCAATTCTAGACTTTAGTGTTCGATCTTTAAATATATAAACATTATCTACAAAATCTATTTCTTTAACAAAATCTATATTTTTTTCTGAACATACTACTGAAATATTTGCAGATAGGTCATTTCTTTTTATAGATTTAATTAAAGGAGCTGTTATAAAAAAATCACCAATTCGGTCGTTTCTAAATATAAGATATCTCATTAATCTTTAAATTTTACTAATAAATTTTATAAAATTTTGTTTAATAAAACTTAAATCTTTAGTATTTAATCCATGATGGCATCCAATCAAAATCCCATTTTTCATAACGGTATTGCTGTTTATTTCAGAATTTTTAACTTTTTTATATTTTCTTTTTTTCATAATAGGCTGCCTTAATATATTTCCAGTAAATATTGTTCTAGTTTGTATACCTTTTTTTTCCAAAAAAATTTGCAATTTCTGTCTATTAATATTAGCCGTGGCATTTAGTATTACAGGATAAGCTAACCAAGGGGTTATTAATCCTTTTATTTGTCGTGGTAATTCAAAAAGTTTTGGGTATTTAGAAAAAAATGACTTTAAATTTTCAAAATTAGAAACTCTAGTTTTTATATTTTTTGGTAATTTCTTAAGCTGCTCCAAGGCAAAAGCTGCTGAGATTTCCGAGGGAAGAAAATTATATCCTACATCATGAAAGATATATTTTCCATCATAAGGAATACCATCAACCTTAATGCTAAACCTTTTCTTTATACCCTCTGATTCATTAAAAACAGCAGATGATCTGCCCCACCCTCTAAGTAATTTTGCTTTATCATAGAGTTTTCTGTCTTTAAAACATACCATGCCTCCAAATCCAGCACCTGTAATAATGTGTGATGCGTACATACTATTGGTTGTTATATCAGAATAATTTCCAAAATTTTTTTTATTGAATTTGTATCCGATGGTATCAGCAGAATCCTCTATGATCTTTATTTTTTTATTTTTTGCAATTGAATATATTTCTTTCCAATTTGGGACATTTCCAAGTAAATTTGGAATCATAATTGCCTTTGTTTTTTTGTTTATTGCTTTTTTAATTTGACTCACATTTGCTACAAATGTGTTTTTACCAACATCTATAAAATGAGGGGTAAGTCCTAGTTGATAAATAGGAGCAACTGTTGTCGAAAAAGTTAAAGTAGTTGTGATAATTTCACTTCCTTTTTTTAAATTCAGAGATGCTAAAGCTAGAAGATTTGCAGAAGATCCTGAATTAACCATTAAACCGTATTTTTTTCCAAATAGAACTGATATTTTTTTTTCTAAATCTTTAACTGCAGGGCCATCAATTAATGTTAAGGATTTTTTCTTAAGAACTTTTAATGATGCTTTTATTTCTTTATTATCATATACAGCTTTTCCATAATAAATTTTCATATTATTTGCTCCATAAAAAAGTTTTTTTATCATTAATACCAAGTGTTTTATTAATAATAAACTCTGCAACTAAAGTAGAATTAAAATATTTCATATATTTTTCTTTACCATTTTTTCCTAATAACTTTCTCAACTTTTCATCATTTGACACTTTTAAAATTTTTTCAGAAAGATCATTTAAATTTTTGTAAAAAACCATTTCTTTATCTGTAAAAAAATCTCTATATTGTGTTTTTTCATCAATTAAACATACAAGACCATTTCCGACAATTTGTGTGATCCTATCACTACTGTAATATTTAATTGCATCTCCTCTGCTTAAATTCAATCCCATTTTAGCATTTTCAATTGTTTTAAAGTAATGATCTGCCCAAATAGGTTGTATATTATTAATTCCGTAAACATCAAATTTAGCATTTGGAGTTATATTAATTAATTTATTTACAAAATTTACTCTGTCATCAACTTTACCTGTTTTCAAAACTCCTCTGTGTACTCCATGACTTAATGCAAAAAAAACATCTACATTACAAGGTTTATTAAAATTATTTAAAGTTTCAAAAGAGTTATCAGATGGATTAGGAATATAAAAGCATCTTTCTTTTGGCATAAAATTTAAAGCTGTAGGACTCGTTGTTAGAAAAGAAGCATCTACACTATTGATTTTATCTAAAATACGATCTTTGTTTCTATCAAAATCGGGGCCTTTTTTGTTTAACGGATCTAGGAACCATTGACCAATTTTTATATTAGGATAATCATTTCTTAGTTCATTTATTTGTTCAGGTGAAATTAAATCTGCATGGCCGAGTATAAGCATGTCAGGTTTATAATTGTAACAAGTTTTTTTAAGTTTATCATTTAAAGTTTTTGCACCCTTAAAATCATTAAAAGACTTATAATATTTTTGTATATCTCTATCACTAAAACCGAGAACGCTGTGACCCAATCTTATAAAACCATTGTTAATTCTACGACCGGTATTAAAAAAAAGTCGTCCATCCAATCGTTCATTAAAATTAGTTATATGTAGTATTCTTAGATTTTTTATATTTTTTTTTGTAAAAAATTGTGAAATTTTATTTATTTTTTCAAATCTATAACTATCAATTAAGTCAGAAATATATTTATGTGATAGGTAAAAGTTTTTAATTGATAACTTTTGATATTTTTTTCTTAAATCATTTTTTTTAATTAATTCATTTAAAGATTTTTCTAGACTATTAACTGATAAATTATTTAGAATTTTTGCATTAGTTACAGTTTCTGGTAAACCACCACGATTAGTTATAACTACAGCGCATCCATTAGCTGATGCTTCTAAACTAGTTCTCCCAAAAGGTTCTTCCCATCTAGAACAGGCAACTGCTATACTTGTTTTCTTAAAAATTTTAATTACTTCATTGTGCTTTTTAAATCCAAGAATATCTGCATTTTTATGTGAAAGTTTTATTTTTTCTCTTTTTTCATCTCCTATTATCTTGGCTTTCCATTCAGGATTTTTATTTAATACTTTAATAATTGCTTTTGAAAAAACATCATAACCTTTAGCTTTGTTTAACTTACCAACAAAAGTTATCCATTTTTTTTTATCTTTAATTGAGCTAATAGATCCTTTCTTTGCTGATTGATAAAATACCGCTAATTTGTTGCTATTCACGAATTTATTTTCTAGTCCTTCTAAAAATCTTTTTTTTGACCAGTTGCTATTGAAAATAATTTTGTAACATGTTTTTAAAAGATATTTTCTATCTTCTATGGATTTAGAACCTTCCATAGACAGAGGGTCGTTATGAAAATATAAAGATAATACTTTTTGATCTAATTTTGATGTTAAGATTTTGACATAACTAGGTCTATTATGAATTTCAATTATTGCTGAATTGTTTTTTTTTTCTAATTCTATAAATTTATTAACATATGCTTTGGTTTGACTTTTTAATAGGTTCTTTTTTAATTCAATATTTTTATATCTTATTGGGAATTTTTTATTTAAAAATGTACTACCAAATACGGTAATTTTTTTTTTAAGTTTACTTATTTTGCTTGTTTCAAAAACAAAGAGAGAAACAGCTCCCGGGTATTCTGGTGAAAAATTTTCTTTATATGGTAATAGTATCGAAATTTTCATATATATTTTTTTTTAATTTTATTTCTTAAAGTTCTATTTTTCTTTATATAATATTCTCTTGAAATTGCTTTATTTTTGGTACTAAATTTTTCCTTATAAATTAACTTCCATTTTCTTCCTCTAGTAAACTTTGCCCCTTTTCCACTATTATGAAGCATGATTCTTTTTTTTAAATATTTAGTGTATCCTACATAAGTAACATTGCTGTTTTTACTTTTAATTTTGAGCATATAAACATAATAGCTCATTAAAAATTCATCTATTAAGAGGAAGTGCCTAAATGAGTATATTTAATATTTAAATAATCTTTAATAGCCATAGAACCACCTTCTCTTCCGTAACCAGTTTGTTTAATGCCTCCAAAAGGAGCCTCAGGGACAGCTACAACACCTGTGTTAACTGCTACAGTGCCTGTTTCCATCATCTCTGATGCCTTATGAGCCGTTTCAAGATTGTTTGTATAGATATAACTAGCTAAGCCTAAATCATTATTATTTGCTCTTTTTACAACTTCATCAAAATTTTCAAAAGACAAAATTGGAACTAGAGGACCAAAAGGTTCCTGATTCATAATCGTAAAATCATCTTTAACATTATCAAAAATAGTAGGTTCATAAAAATACCCTTTATTAAATCCAGCAGGTTTTTTTCCACCACAAAGAACTTTTGCACCCTCATTTTTTGTTTTTTCAACAAGTGTTTCTATTTCTTCTAATCTCTTTTTGGTTGTTAAGGGACCTAAAATAGTATTCTTGTCCATTCCATTACCAATTTTAAGTTTTAGGGTTTTTTTAACCATTAAATTTGTAAAGTCATCTTTTTTGCTTTTGTGAATATAAAATCTACTCGGCGATATACAAACTTGACCGTTATTTCTAAATTTTGCAAAAATTGCCATATCAGTTACTTTTTCCAAATCTACATCGTCAAAAACAATAAAAGGTGAATGACCACTTAATTCCATGGTAACTCTTTGAACTTTTTCAGCAGCCTTCTTCAAGATAAGTTTTCCTACCCTGGTGGAACCAGTTATAGAAACTTTTTTAATGATATCAGAAGATAAAAGTTGATCAGAAATAAATGGTGGATCTCCTGAAAGAAGATTAACAACTCCATCTGGTACACCAGCATCTTTACAAATATTTACTAATTCCATTACAGCTCCTGGTGTAATGATGTCAGGCTTAACTATTACTGAGCAACCAGCAGATAATGCTGTTGAAATTTTTCTTGAAGCTAAAGTAATTGGGAAATTCCATGGTACTAATGCGGCGACCACTCCCACAGGCTGATAATAAACATGAATTCTTGTGTTTATAGAACGTCCTTGTAGAGTTTCACCATAAATTCTTTTTGCTTCTTCTGAACTCCATTCAAAAATATCTGCTGCTCCATTTGCTTCACCGATTGACTCCGTTAATGGTTTTCCAACTTCAATTGTTAACCAATTCGCTAATACGCTGGCCCTCTTTCTTATTAATTCAGAAATATTTCTAATAATTTTTGATCTTTCCCATGGAGAAGTATTTTTCCATATTTCAAAGCCTCTGGCAGCAGACTCCAAAGCTTTTTGGATATCTTCTTTATTAGCTTTAGAAGCTTTTCCAATAATTTCTTCAGTTGCAGGATTTAAAACTTCGTAAGTGTCCCCACTTGAAGATTGTTGCCATTTACCATTTATAAATTGTCCAAATTTTTCGTACATAATAATGACGGTTCCAAGGGGAGTCGAACCCCATTTGGTAGATCTTGACCCTTGGTTTTTCCGCTTGTTAAACAACAATACTAGATCATTTCATGAATAACAATAAGAGTTTAATCAATAATTGATTACACTCGGAAAGGTAAAATGGCGATGATAATAAAACTAATATATATAACCAAAAAATTTCATTTATAATAGAATCTTATAGTTACCAAAAACTAAAAATAAATTACAAAGTAACCAGAAATAGCTGAAAATAGAAGTATTGAAAATAAAACTACCCAAGAAATTTTTCTAAATTTTATAAGTGACAATTTTTCATTTTTAGGTGTTTTTACAATATCACTGAGACTCATACCCATGAAATGACCAATATATACAGACTCTATAAAACTAACTAAAAGCACAGAGATAGCATTAATATATGCAGTGAAAATAAACCAATCAAATACATTTAAATAAGGCATCTCAGGAATTTTTGCTGTTGCAGCAACTAAATTAAACGCCACAAGAGAAAGTACTAAAGTTATACAGATTTGTAATCTACCATATTCCATAGGCACAAAAATTGTACAATAGTTTATTATTATAATAAGTAATATCGGAATAACAAATTTAAATACAAAACTGATTGAATTTCTATCTATAGTCATTTCAGATTTAACTGATTGTTTTGCATAATCTGAATACAAATCTCCCAAAGGTTCCGAGTCAGGGTAAGTGATATATTGTTTAATAGTCCAACCTGGAGATGATATATTTGAAAATTCTAATTTTTTAATATCAGTATTTAATAACTTGAACTTATCCGACATTCTAAATGATAAATTTTCAAAAATTTGAGATGATACAGAGATTTTAAAACTTTGTGTATCGAATGGATATTTTTTATAATCAAATTCAGAAGT
>MDTB01227520.1_pt1 | contig 12793 bp, 11 predicted proteins | sample 811161 | NCBI WGS metagenome assembly MDTB01 (sample SAMN05326650, study PRJNA326480) | marine metagenome | isolation source: seawater | place: Mediterranean Sea | collected 2009 | reverse complement strand
GTCTTCTATTTTATTGAATAACTCTAAATAAAATTGATCTAATTCAGCTTCAATGAAACTCATATTAATTTTTTCTACTTTTAAGCTTTTGTGATCAAACGCACGAAGATTCATCTTGAACGTACCTTCTTTTACTTTTTTGCAAATCAAAGCAATTGCAGAATTACAGTCACCCTCTAAGTATTTAATAATTTTTCTCTCAACAGAGGCAATAAAGTATGTTTCATTATGATTAATGCTTTTAATGATTTCTAATTTCTGTGGATTTACATCTCTACCCACTTCAATTCCAATTATTGCTTGTGTCGCTGCAGGAAGCATTATTGATGAATCAATTTTCTCCACATTTTCTAAACTTATCTGAAGTCTATCTAGAGCAGCTGTCGCTATAACTAAGGCATCAAATTCATTATCTTTTAACTTTTTGATTCTTGTATGAATATTGCCTCTAACTGGACACACTTCCAAAGAAGGATTGAATAATTTGACTTGTGCTGCACGTCTAGGAGATGAGGTTGCAACAATTGATTTATCTTCTAGCTGATCAAGGGTTATTGATTCTCTAAAAATAATTGAATCGGAAGGGTTGGCCCGCTCTAAAGTGGCTACTATTTGGAATTCATTATTAAGATCTGCTGGAACATCCTTAAGGCTATGTACTGCAATGTCTGCATCACCCATCACTAATGCTTCTTCAAGTCGTTTAACAAAGACACCTTTTCCACCTAGTTCATGAATTGGTCTCAAATCCTTATCACCCTCAGAATCAAGGGCAATCAACTCACAAACACAATCTGGATGCTTATCAATGATTGCTTGTTTTACAGCTTCAGCTTGATAAAGGGCTAAGGGAGATTTTCGAGTTGCAATTTTTATTTCCATTGAATGAGCAGTCCTTTTGCTTCTCCTACTTTTTTTTCTCTTATAGCTTTTAAAGTATCAGGTATATTAATAGAGATTCTTGCTGCATGCTCTAAAAAAATAAAACCATTCTTTGAAAGCATTCTATTCAAAGCAATAGTCTCTAATAGATTTTCATAATCTTTGAACTCGTAAGGAGGATCCATAAAAATAAGGTCAAATACTTCTTCATTACCATGCATCCAAGCAGAAACATTAGCTCTAATGCATTCACACTTATCCTTATAATTAAGCTCACCAGTTAATTTATTAATCTGATTGATGTGATCTTTTGTATGATCAACAAATGTAACTTTTGATGCACTGCGAGAAAGACATTCGAGACCAAGACTTCCAGTCCCTGCAAATAAATCCAAGCAATTTGAATCCAGAACATTGAATTGCAACCAATCAAAAGCAATTTTTTTTAAACGATCACTGGTAGGTCTTAATTTTGAACTAGGTCTAAAATTTATCTTGAATCCCTTGTTAGAACCACTGATAATTCTTATGCTTGGATTAGTTTTCAATATTTCTAAAAGTAAGTTTATAAATGTTACAACAAGAATTCCTAAAATCGATGAGATATTTAGCTGCCTCAGTGAGTATTATCTCTGCAAAGGATTCAAATGATAAGCCTTATGCAATGACAGCATCCTCAGTTACCTCTTTAACTCTTGAACCCCCATCAATATTGGTATGCGTCAATCATGATGCATCAATTCATGACCATCTATTAAATGATGAGGCTATGTTTTGCGTTAATTTGCTCAAGAAAAATCAACAAGATATCGCTACACTCTGCAGCATTAAAGAAAAAGAAGATCAAAGATTTGAGGATAAAAATTGGAATTTAGACAGTGTCCCTTTTTTAAAAGGCTCACAATCGAATTTATTTTGTAACGTTAAAAAATATTTAGATCATGAAACTCACACTATAATAATCGGAGAGGTTTATAAATCTTATAATGATGATGACTTTGACACTTTGATGTATGCAAATGGAAAATACTTATAACTTATTAAAATCATTCTTTTCTTTGTGGTTATGTGCCTTGTTTGCATTATCTTCGTTTCATTTGCATGCAGAGGAAACAGAACCTCAGGCATATGTCATTCATCCAAAAAATGGCGATGTTGTTTCGAGTCCCTTTAAGGTTATATTTGGTCTTAAAAATTTTGGTGTTGTGCCTGCAGGCATTGACCTTGAATTTGCAGGTCACCATCACCTCTTCGTTAACAGTCCGGGAATAGATTATTCAAAACCAATTCCAGCTGATAAAAATCACTTACATTTTGGAAAAGGGCAGACTGAAACTGTCCTTGATTTAGAGCCAGGTGAATATCAACTTCAATTAGTTCTAGGTAACTATTTGCATATTCCCTTTACCCCGAGTATTGAATCAAAAATAATTTCAATAAGAGTTAAAAGCAATTAGCTCTTAATTAATGCATCAATTGAAGAGTTCATAAAGGGAACAAGATTATTTTTTGCAGCTCTTAAAGCATCAATTGGCATATCATAGCCTCCATCAGTTGTTGGAACATCCTCTAATTTTTGTTCAATTTTATTTAAACCGACTAGACCATGTAAAAAGGCCCAAATTTTGATACATTTTTCATCATATTCTTGATCATTTTTTAGTTTAATGTATTTTTTAACTGATAATTTTAGTGAGCTGTATGCATCAAGCGCAGCATCATGAAGATCAGGAAAATTCCTAAAATCTTTAATGATTGTCCCAAACATAACCTCATAGATATTACTATTTCTTATTGCAAAATCTAGATACGCAAGCATCCCATCAACAAGCGTCTTTTTTGAAATCTTGTTTGTTTTTGATAAGTCTATGATTTTATCTATGGATTTTTTCATTTCGATAAAACCGTGAGCGGCTACAGCAGCCAACAGCGATTCTTTAGTTTCAAAATGCCTATATGGTGCTGTTTGAGAGACATTTGCTTCCTTGGCAATGCTTCTCAAGCTAAGTTTGTCATGACCATGTTTCTCACATAAAGTACACGCACAACGAATTAGCTCTGAGCGCAAATTTCCGTGATGATATTTCATATTTATGTTGACACTGTAAACATTTAGTACTATGTTTACGCTGTAAACATTAATTCTTAACTATAAATTTGTCAAATAAATGAAAAAGTTGATATACAAAAACCAGAATCTCGTAGCTTTTTTAATTTCTGTGAGCTCTTTAAATATAATTTTGATAACTATGTTTCAGCTAACAAAGATAGGTTAATTCTATGAAAAAACTTTTCTTGTTTCTTATCCTTGGAGCTCCCACACTTTTGATGGGGCAGGATTCATTGGAGGTTTTAGAAGTTGAAATTCAAGATAATTATAAAGAGATTAAATTAATACCAGGAAAAATACTTCCAACTCAAATATCAAATCTTGCTTTTGAAATACCTGGCATTATTTATAAGATCAATGCAGACATAGGAGATAGCTTTTCTAAGGGTGATGTCCTTGCAGAACTTGATAGCAGAGAAGTTAGTGCAAATTTCATGCAAGCTGAGGCAAGGTTTAAATTATCTAAGCTTGCTCTTGATCGTTTTGAGGATCTTAAAAGAGACGGCTTCATTTCTGCACAAGAATTTGATCGTGCCAGTGCAGAATATGATGTAGCTAAATCTGAACTAGAATTCTTCAAAGTAAAACTTTCTCAAACTAAAATTACTGCTCCATACGATGGTTTTATTCAAGATCGTATGATTGATCAAGGTACGATTATCGCTCCAGGAGCAATTGTCTTTCAATTTGTAAGCTCATCTTCCGTTGAGGCTCATGTCTCAATACCGAGCGATATCATTCAGAATCTAGCAATTGGACAAGAATATAAATTTACTATTGAAGGTGGTAATGCACTAGCAAAATTTTCCCGTGTTGCTCCTATGACTATTGGAGGATCAACTAATCGTCTAGCAATCTTTAGATTTAAAGAATTTATCAATCCTGGTTCGATAGGTTATTTAAACTATGAAAATTTAGTCCTTGCAAAAGGAGTCTGGGTACCGTTTGGTGCTTTATCAGAATCTGATCAAGGCTTATGGAGTTTGTTTGTCCTTGCACCTGAAAATGATAGCTTCGGCACCGTGAAAGTAGTTCGAGAGCTAGTGGAACTCTTGCATATCGAAGAAAATTTTGCTTACGTAACGGGGACTTTAACTCCGGGTGAGCAAGTTATTGTTGGTGGAGCCTCGAAAGTAATTGAGGGCAAGATTTATAATTAACTTCCACCATGAATCCAATAGAGATATTTCTTGAAAGACCCAGAGTCTTTGTTCTAACAATCATATTTATTTTAATCTCAGGATTTTTTGCTCTTAATTCGGTTCCACGACAAGAAAATCCAGAGCTCGCCCAAAGATGGTCTACCGTTCAAGTTATCTATCCTGGAGCATCTCCTGAAAGAATTGAAACTCAGGTATTAGAGCCACTTGAGGCAAAATTAAGAGAAGTTTTTGAGGTTAGAAGATTAGTCTCCTCAGCCTCGGATGGTTTCAGTATGACCTTGGTTGAGTTAAAAGAAGATGTAGATCCCTCACTTATTGAAGATGCATGGTCAGAGGTGCAGGACAAGATTGATCAGGCCAAAGTTAACTTACCGCGAAACATAGATACAGAACTAATAAGAAGTAGTGGTCCACCGGCTACGTTAATTTACGCAATTAAATGGATGGAGAAAAGTTCCCCACCAAAAATTCTTATGACCAGAGTGGCAGATGACTTAAGGTTAGAGCTAGCGTATGGCGGAGGTACAGATAAAGCCTTTTTATTTGGGGGTACCGAGGAAGAAGTCCTTATTGAGATTGATAATGCAAGAATCTCTAGCATGGGATTATCGTTTCAAGAAATAGCAAATCGAGTCCAAGCTTTAGATAACAAAAGACCTATAGGAGTATTCACAGACAAAAGTAGTGAAATATTGGTCAAATCAAAAGATAACTTTAGGACCATTCAAGAAATAGAAGACTTACCTATAGAGACATTTGATGGAGCGGAAATTGTAAGGCTAGGAGACATTGCTACTATAAAGAAAACTCCAAGGATTCCATCTGAAGAAATAATCTATGTGGATGGGCAGCCTGCAATATTGATTCAGGTCCATGCAGCGTTCCAGCAAAGGATAGATTTGTATGTAAAAAATCTTGAAAAAATTGCTGAAGCCTTTGATAAAAACCTTCCTGATGAATTAAGCGTGGTAAAGCTCTATGACGAATCATTTTACCTAAATCAGAAATTTGATAATCTTTCTTGGAGCATCTTTTTTGCAACCAATATTGTTATATTACTCAGCTTTTTCTTGCTGGGACTTAGGTCAGCTTTAATTGTCGGCGTAACCATTCCACTAACTATTTGTTTGGTTCTTTTGGGTTGTAATTTATTAGGCTTGCCTCTCCATCAAACTTCCATGACTGGAATAATAATTGCACTGGGATTACTTATTGATAATGCAATTATTATGGTTGAGGATTATAAATATAGACGGCGAAGCGGTCATGCTCCCAGAAGCGCAGCTTTAATTTCATTTAAACATCTTTGGGTGCCGTTAGCGGCTGCTACAGCAACCACGGCGTTTGCTTTTCTACCGATTGCTGCGGGGAAGGGTCCAAGTTCAGAATTTGTCGGTGGTATGGCAATCACTGTAATTCTTTCTGTTTGTGGTTCTTTATTTCTAGCTTTATTCATTACGCCTGTTTTTTTAAATCTTTTGGAAAAAATTCCACTTTTTAAAAATCAAAAACTTGCTGCAGAGGGCTATTCAAATGAAGACTTAGCTCGCCACTATCGCAACTTCTTAAAGTGGTCATTTGATAAACCTCGTCGGGGTATTTTATTGGCGCTTATTCTTCCTACCATTGGTTTTCTTGCATTCCCACTACTCAAGCAAGATTTTTTTCCTGAGTTAGATCGAAATATGTTCAGAGTAATTGTTGAATTGCCACCTAACTCTTCAATTGATGCAACTGAGAAACAGATTCTTAGATTGAGAAATGAGTTGTATGAAAAGGCAGGCTTTGAGATTAAATCTGATGTTTGGTTTATTGGACGAAACCTTCCGCGTGTTCTCTATAATGTAATCGGAGGAGACTCGCCTCTAGGTAATAATAATGTAGCAGACGCTTTTTTTATTTCTGAAGACTACTCCAAAATGATGAAAGGCCTGCCAGCATTAGCAAGGTCAATGGTTGAAACAAATCCTGACCTCAGAATCATTATTGATAAGTTTGATTCTGGTCCACCAGTTTTTGCTGCTGTTGAGTATCGAATATTAGGAGATGATCCAAAGGTTTTACAAGCATTGGGTGAGCAATTAGAGCTAATCATGAATAATGCTCCTGATGTTTTCTTAACAAGAGCAGATCTTTCACAAATCAGTGCAAAGTTTGAAATTGATTTCAATAATTCTCAATTATTATTATCCGGTGTAAACACTCAGGTTCTTCTAAATGAAATCTCTATAGCAACTCAAGGCATTAATGTTGGAACAATGCTTGATGGAAATAAAGAAATTCCTTTAAGAATTAGAGGGATGAAGTATCAAGATTTGAATGATTCAATTCAATACATCTCCATTCCCGGGGATAATTCCCTTAATTACTCTTCTAGTTTTGGCGAGCTGAAATTAACTTCCAAGCCAACATCACTAGCTCGTTTTGAGGGCTCCAAGTCAAATACTGTTCAAGGTTGGATTTGGCCAGATAAACTTGCATCGGGCACTGAAAGCTACATTAAGACTTCGATTGATAAATTTAAGGAGTCATTACCTCCTGGATATCAATTAGAGATTTCTGGTGAAGCTGAATCTAGATCGGAGTCGCAAGCACAAATTTTTTCCTCTGCTGCAATATTCTTTATTTTAATAATAATTGCTCTAATTTCTGCTCTAAATTCTTTTAGAGAAGCAACAATTATTTTAAGTGTTGCAATATTATGCACAGGCTTAGCTTTCGTGGGCTTGGTCATGGGGAATGCTAATTTTGGTTTTATAGGTTTGGTTGGAGCAGTAGGTCTTGTTGGTTTATCCATCAATGATTCAATAGTTGTTCTATCTCATATTAAAGAGGCTAATGAGAATAATGATCTCACTAAGGAGGGGTTGATAGATGTAGTGATGCGCTCCACTAGACATATCATTACAACGTCGGTGACTACCATAGGAGGATTCTTACCTTTGCTAGTTTCTAGTATATTTTTTAAACCCCTTGCTTGGGCGATGGCGGGCGGAGTCTTTGGAGCAACAATAATTGCTTTATTTTACATACCCAGCTTGTATGCAATAAAAGAAAAAATTGCCTAATCTAAGATTCTTGTTGAGGAGGTTTAGGAGCCTCTCTATTAAAACGCCATAACCCTCTCGACTCAGTTTTAGAATCTTCTAACTCTTGATTTGGATAGTTAATTACAATTGTTTTCTCAACATCTTCAAGTAAGTCAAGATAACCTAAGTTTTCATAAGCTTCTTTAAGTATGTTTAATGCTCTTAAATTTTCACTTGAGTTGGGGATGTGCTCTAAGACATATTTTGCTCGTCTTAAGGCAGCTATATATGCTTCTCTTCTTAGATAATAATCAGCTGCAGTAAGTTCGTGTTTAGCAATCATATTTCTAAGATAAATTAATCTCTGATTAGCGTAAGGAGCATACTGACTGTCGGGAAACCTAGTTAGAAATTCAGATAATTCTGAGAATGACTGCTTTGCCCCAGAAATATCTCTTTTGGGTAAATTATCCTCAAAGAGTCGGGCAAAAAAGCTTTTGTCTCGGGTATAACTTGTAATTCCCCTCATAAAATATGCATAGTCAATATTAGGATGTCTTGGATGAAGTCTTATGAATTTTTCTGTTGCAGCGTGAGCAGCTTCATCATCAGCATTCATAAAATGAACATATATTAGTTCAGATTGAGCTTGTTCAGCATACCTACCAAAAGGATATCTGGTAACGATCATCTCAAGTGCATCGATTGCTGAAAAATAGTTTTTTGCCCTCATTCTACTTTGAGCGATTTCATAGTATTGCTGCTCAGGCTGTTCGATAACTGGACCATCAGAACTACATCCAGTAAATACAAAAAATGAAGCGAGCACCCCTAGAGTGTTTCTAAGCAATTTATTTTTATGCATACCCATAATTTCGCAACATTTTACCCTTTTAATTCTAAGCTTAGTAAACTAATCATAAAAATTTTTAGACTATTAAAGTTATTTTCAGTTCCTTATGAGGCACAAAAAGTTAGAAATTCCTGAGATCCTTCACGGTAAAAGGGCTGATATTGCAATTAGCGAGCTTCTTGGCAATGAATTATCAAGAAATCAGGTTAAGGATTTAATTAAATCAGGTGATATTTTGATTAATGATGAGCGGTGCAAGCCAAAAGATAAAGTCTGCCATAATGATCAAATCGATGTATCGATTCCGGATGCCGAAGTATCTTCATGGACTGCAGAGGATATTAATCTTGATATTATTTTCGCATGTGATGATTACGTAATCATAAATAAACCTGCTGGCTTAGTAATGCACCCTGGAGCTGGTGTTAAGTCAGGCACTCTAGCAAACGCAGTAGCAAAAATTTATCCCGAAGTTTTAAGCCTTCCAAGAAACGGAATAGTACATAGGCTTGATAAAGATACGTCAGGGTTAGTAGTTATCGCTAGGAAAAACGGTTTTAGAAATCACATTGCTGAGCAATTCCAAAACAGAGAAGTAGAAAAAAAATATTTAGCAGTAATTAAGGGTGAGATTATTGGCGCTCAAATTATAGATAAGCCTATTGCCAGGGATAGACAAAATAGAACCAGGATGAAAGTTGATGAAAGTGGCAGAGAGGCTATCTCCGAAGCGATATCTCTGGAAAGTTTTGGTGGATACTCTGTGGTTGAGGTAAAAATTGAAACCGGAAGGACTCATCAAATACGAGTGCATTTAAGCTCAAATAAAACTCCAATAATTGGAGACAAGGCTTATGGTTCTGGCAGCCAATTAATCAAGAATCTTTCTGATAATTTAAAGGATAAAATTTTGTCATTTCCAAGGCAGGCACTCCATGCGTATCAATTAGCATTTTTGGATGCTAGCAATGAAATACAGACTTACAAGAGCAATCCACCAGATGATATATTAGGCCTAATAGAATTCTTGAAGAGCAATGAAAATGCTTGAAACACTTGTTTTTACAAGAATTTAAGGTATAAATCCACGTTCCAATTTAGATTATTAGATATGAACTTATCTGGCGGTGACATGTTAATGCGAGCTCTTAGAGAAGAGGGCGTGAAATTTATATTCGGCTATCCCGGAGGAGCTGCTTTACATATTTACGATTCTGTTTTCCGTCAAAAGAGTATCGAACACATTTTAGTTAGACATGAGCAAGGCGCTACACATGCAGCTGATGGCTATGCAAGAGCTACTGGAAAGCCTGGGGTTGTATTGGTCACTTCCGGACCTGGAGCAACAAATGCTATTACTGGGATAGCAACAGCTTTTATGGACTCCATTCCTATGGTTGTTATCTCAGGTCAAGTTCAAAGTCATTTAATAGGAACAGATTCATTCCAGGAAACTGACATGATTGGTATCTCGAGACCAATAGTTAAGCACAGTTATATTATTCAAGATGTTCGGGATATTCCAAAAGTAGTTCAAGAAGCATTTCATATAGCTACTTCAGGAAGGCCTGGACCAGTTGTTATTGATATTCCTAAAGATATGACTGATCCTTCTAAAAAGTTTAAGTATCAAAAACCAGCTAATCCTGACATTAGATCATATAAACCAAAATCATTGCCGCATCCTGGGCAGATAAAAAAAGCAGCAAAAGCTATCTTGTCATCTGAGAGGCCAGTAATTTATTCAGGTGGTGGCGTTATCATTGGCAATGCTTCTAAAGAATTAAATGACCTTAATAAGCTCTTAAAAGTACCATTGACTAGTACCTTAATGGGTCTTGGCGCATTCCCAGCAAATAATAAACTTTTTCTTGGCATGCTAGGCATGCATGGCACTTATCAAGCAAATATGTCAATGCATAATGCGGACCTTATTTTAGCAGTAGGGGCTAGGTTCGATGATAGGATCACCAATACTCCAGCACTTTTTGCGCCTAATGCAAAAATTGTTCATATAGATGTTGACCCAGCTTCAATATCAAAAATCATCAATGCTGATATCCCCATAGTCGGGCAAGTGAAAGAATCACTGCAGGCTCTTATTAAAGAAATCAAAAGGTCAAAGATAAAAATTGATTCAGATGCAATTGAGGATTGGATAAGCAAAATTAATATCTGGAAAGATAAGCATGGTCTTGATCATGAGATTTATATGAAACACCTCAAAACTAAGGCAATTTTGCCACAAGCTGTCGTTCAGGAGCTATATCACGCAACAAATGGAGATGCTTATGTAACTTCAGATGTGGGTCAACATCAAATGTTTGTTGCACAGTATTATCATTTTAATAAGCCAAGGAGATGGATTAATTCTGGTGGCTTGGGAACAATGGGATTCGGTTTGCCAGCTGCTTTAGGTGTTAAGTTGGCTTTCCCAAAAAAAGAGGTGGTTTGTGTCACTGGTGAGGGCAGTATTCAGATGTGCATCCAAGAACTTTCTACCTGCTTGCAGTATGGATTACCAATAAAAATTATCAATATTAATAATGAAGCACTCGGTATGGTCAAGCAGTGGCAAGACATGAACTATGGCGGAAGACATTCAGAGAGCACATATCAAAATTCATTACCGGATTTTGTAAAGCTGACTGAATCATATGGTCATGTTGGAATGCGAGTAAAAAAATATGCTGATCTCAGGCCAGCACTTAACAAAGCCTTTTCCATGAAAGGAAAATTAGTTTTCATTGATGTATTGGTTGATCCAAATGAACATGTGTACCCAATGCTAGTTGCGCCAAATGGAAGTATGAAAGATATGTGGCTGAGCAAATCAGATAAAGTATGAGAAGAACACTTTCAATAATAATAGAAAACAAGCCGGGAGCGCTTGCCAGGGTAGTCGGGCTTTTTCATCAACGTGGTTATAACATTGAGTCTTTAAACGTTGCTCCAATTTTTGATGGTAGTTATTCCAGAATGACAGTTTCTACCAGAGGTACTGAGAATGTTGTTGAGCAAATTACCAAACAAATTAATAAGCTTATAGATGTAATTAAAGTTTCAGATCTCACCGAAGGTGAGCATCATGAAATTGAGATGATTTTAATTAAAATGCATGCATCTAAGTTCACTAAAAAACTTCGTGACAAATTAAAGTCTCAACAATTAAATGTAATTGAGGAGTCAAAGGAGATTGTAGTTCTCTCAATTATTGATGCTTCATCATCCTATGAAGCCATTATTAAGAGTATTGAAATATCTAATATTTTAGAAGTTGTGAGGTCGGGAAGTTTGGGAATTCATGAATCTACTAAGACACTTAAATTATAGGAATTAATATGAAAATTTTTTATGACGACGACGCAAACCTAGAAATAATTAAGAATATGAAAGTGAGTATCATTGGATATGGTTCACAAGGCCATGCCCATGCAAACAACTTAAATGATTCTGGTGTAGATGTTACTGTTGGTTTAAGAGAGGGATCATCTTCATGGAAAAAAGCAGAAGATGCTGGGTTGAAAGTTGCTTCTGTCTCAGAGGCGTCAAAAGGAGCAGATCTAATTATGATCCTTGCACCGGATGAGTTTCAACAAGCGCTTTACGATAATGAAATTAAACCAAATATTTTAAATGGGTGCGTCTTGGCATTTGCTCATGGTTTTAATATTCATTTTAAAAAAATTATTCCCTCAGACGATCAGTCGGTGATTATGATTGCACCTAAAGGCCCGGGCCATACAGTTAGAAGCACTTATCTTCAAGGTGGTGGAGTTCCCTCTTTAGTCGCTGTTTATCAAGATGCAGTCCATGATAAAGATTACTCTGCTCTTGATATTGCAAAATCTTATGCAAAAGCTAATGGCGGCACCAGAGCAGGAGTCCTTGAAACAAATTTTAGAGAAGAAACTGAAACTGATTTGTTTGGAGAGCAGGCAGTCCTTTGTGGTGGAATGACAGCCCTGATAAAGGCTGGCTACGAAACTCTTGTCGAGGCTGGCTATAGTCCTGAAATGGCTTACTTTGAATGTCTGCATGAAACAAAATTAATTGTTGATCTAATCCACGAGGGTGGTATTGGAAATATGCATTACTCAATATCTAATACTGCAGAGTATGGTGACTATGTCAGTGGGCCAAAAGTGATAACACAATCCACCAAAGATTCCATGAAAGAAATCCTAGCTAAAATTCAGTCTGGAGAGTTTGCAGATGAGTTCTTGAATGACTGCAGGCAAAGCAATGACGGATCGGGTGGACCTGTCATGAAAGCTAACAGAAAAAGCAATGCTGATCACTCAATTGAGGTGGTTGGAAACGAGCTAAGATCTAAAATGAAGTTCCTTCAAACTGAAAAATTAGTCGATAAGAAAAAAAATTAAAAAAACGGTATCTTATTGTAATTAACAGGTGTAGAATTCCCTTTCCGCCCGAGAGGCGGCTTGATATTTAACATTTTTGGTTACTCGTGTGGGTGTTCAAAATACGAGAAATTATAAAAAAATTTGTTGCTTGAAATAGCAACACAATGATCATAATTGAAGAGTTTGATCATGGCTCAGATTGAACGCTGGCGGTAGGCTTAACACATGCAAGTCGAGCGGTAACAGACATTTTGATTTTGCTTGCAAAATCTCGTGCTGACGAGCGGCGAACGGGTGAGTAACGCGTAGGAATCTACCTAGTAGAAGGGGATAGCCCGAGGAAACTCGGATTAATACCGTATACCTCCTTAGGGAGAAAGAGGGCCTCT
>MDTB01241641.1_pt1 | contig 12794 bp, 17 predicted proteins | sample 811161 | NCBI WGS metagenome assembly MDTB01 (sample SAMN05326650, study PRJNA326480) | marine metagenome | isolation source: seawater | place: Mediterranean Sea | collected 2009 | reverse complement strand
TCATCAAGAATGCTTCAGGCTGAGGCGGATATCTCAAAAAGATTAATGGGATAATATCACCTTAACGGAAATATAAAATCAATATGTTTGACGCTGATTTTTCGTGTTTCTTCAATGTATAAATCTCCTTTAACGCTTACACTTAGCTTGTCATCTAAACAAAGTGTAAGTGTAATAGGCCTTCCAACAGAGGCAATTCCAATAAATTTTTCAGTCAATGCCCCGAATTGTATAGGAGACATTACTCCTTCACATTGCATTAAAGGTCTATCTCTAGGAATGACAACATGCCCTATAAAGTCTTGCTGATATGTTTCCTGAAGGACATCATTAGCTAAATCATGATGCAGTTTAATTTCTACATTACATTTACCACGGGCAATGGTAAGAAGCGTACATGATAAGCTTAGTTGCTCATTCTGTGGTTTATTAAAAATGAATAAATCTGCTGTTTGAACAGACATTTGAATTGAGTCGATCTGGCTCCATTCTAGATTATTAAGCGACATCTTGCTGATTTGCTTTTTGAATGAATTCTCGCAATTTTCGGATGGCTGATTTCTTGATTTGAGATACTCTGCCAGTTGTAACTTCTAGCACATCTGCAATCTCATATACATTTAACTCTTCAACGTAATAAAGTTGTATCACTAGAGCTTCTTTTTCAGCCAGTGTTTTTAGAGCATCCTTTAGAAGAGACTTAATCTCATTTTCGTTTAGCTGCTCTTCTGGAGTATTCTCCTCTGAAACAAACCAAATAGAAAACTCATCGTACGCGCCATCTAAAGATTGATGAAAATTAGCTTGAAAGGCACGTTCCCAATCCATCATTTCCTGATCGGAAATACCTAAACTCCTGCCTAACTCTAAACTATCTGGGTCTCTGCCAAGAGTCTGGCGCAGTTTCTCCTCAGCAATTTTCGTTTTCTGCTGCATTTTTATGGTGGTTCTGCAAAGATTAGAAGATTTGCGGAGATGGTCAATGATTGTGCCACGCACTCTAATGCTTGCATAGCTAGCGAAGCTTGCCCCCTCTTGTACAGTGTAGTTCTGAGCTGCAAGGGCAAGGCCGTAGTAACCTGTCTGAATTAAATCTTCGATTTCGACAGACGAATGAACCCTTCCATAGATATGCCAAGCAATTTTCTTCACCAACTCAAGGTGACCCGAAATAAGATCCTCAACATTTGGTTTTTGTTCAGGATAACTAGGACGCATTAACCAACTCTCTTACTTTGAAGAATTTCTTGATCAAAAAAGCGTATTCTGCCTGTTTCATTTTTTGGCGAATTCAGAATATTTTTTGCAATTTTCTGGAAACACGCATTTTCTCTGCTTTCTTTTGCACCTATGCTAATTGGTTTTCTTGAAACGATAGATTGGCGGATGCGAGTAGATAAAGGTAAATGCCCCACATAATCAAGATTTACGTCTAAGAACTTTTGGGCTATCGAATTGAACTTCTCAAAATGAGCTTTTGCCTGAGCTTCACTCTGCGTCATATTCACCACCACTGAAAAGTTGGATAAACCTGCTTCAAGATGCGCAACCTTAATAAGAGAATAAGCGTCAAGGAAGCTTGTCGGCTCGCCCACCAAAACTATAAGCACTTTGTCCGCGGCAGAAACAAATGCAATTGAGCTATCAGCAGCACCAGCGGGCACATCAGCTATTAGCATGTCAGTTTGGTCCGCAATTTCATCGAACAAACGGATAGTTTGGTATCTCGTTTTCTTATCGAGGTTTAGCATATCAATAAGCCCACTTCCGCCTGATGCAAATTTTAGCCCTGCTGGAGCTGCACACAAAGTTTGAGCAAAGGAAACGTTTCCTTTTAATGCATCACTGATAAAATAGTCAGGTTTGACACCTAAAAGAATATGCGCGTTTGCCATGCCAAAATCAGCATCTAATAACATGGTTCTCTTATTCATTTGTGCAAATGTGAGGCTAAGGTTTACGGACATGCTGGTCTTACCAACTCCCCCTTTTCCACTAGCTATTGCAATAGATGTTGCCATAATTTCACTCTTTCTAACATTAACCTAGCAGGTCAACAGTTTTCTTTCAAATATTGAGATAAAATTGCTTCACTTGCTATTGCTATTGCTCCAACAATTGACTTGGTACCTGTTAATAATGCAATTTGCGCTCTCGCAGAAACCAAAGCTGAAAGCTCGATTGGGGATAATTCACATTCATCTAATTTTGTAAGTGCAATCATCGGCTCCAAACTTTCATAAAGTGAAGTTTGATGGGTAATCATTTGCCTATTATAATTACCTACTAGCGTTTGAATAATCGCTATCTCTCTTGGTGAAAAGACATCAATTGCCTGTTCAAGTAACTGAACTATGTTATCAGCGTCAGGAGAAATATCTAAGATGAATTGTGTGTCTGTTTGCTTTAATAGTGGCAAAACGGAACCTATTTCCACCTGCTTCACTGGCATATTCAATAATCTTCCAAACGATTTCAAATCATCTATGGACTGCGAGGCTCTTGGCGTTACGGAAACTAGAGTTGGTTTACCAAACTTTGCTGTATCCACGCAGCATGCTGCAATTTTACCAGCAAGCGTGGTTTTTCCAGAGCCACTGCCGCCAACTAATGCAATGATTCGAGAATCATAAATATTTTCTGCAAACGGAGCGATTAGCTTACGAGATAGTGAACGTAAGAACGAAAATCGACCTCTTTCCTTATCTTGTTCCGCAAAACTACTTGAAAATCTCTCAATTATTTCTGGTGAAAAGCCAGATTGCATTAATTGTACAGGCAAACTATGTCCTAGTTCGACTGAGAGCCCTTCACGTTCAGTTATCATTAAGCCAGTCATCATTGATTTTAGTGACGAAATCTCTGCTTTAAGTATTTCAAAATCGTCTTTTGATGCTGTTGAATTATTTTTTGCGGTTAGCGCGTCTTGAGTGGATACAATTTCAGCAAAAGCTTTTCTGGGAGATGGGTTGATGTCAATCATTTTAGAATCAAAAATTTTGGAAAATGCTTTAACAGAAGGACGGTGGGTTTCTTTTGTAAGAATAGAATCATTGGTAGCCATCATTGAAACTTTACCATTTTTCTTGGTCGTTTCAATAATATAAGCATCTTCGCCAAGCTGTTCGAACACATCTTCCATAGCAGATGTGGAATCTTTGGCTATTACTGTAATTGTTGCCATAATTTATAATCCTTTATGCACGGTTTAGCGATTAACTATCTGCGTCACCGGTTATTGTTGCGACGACTTCAATTTTTCTTGTCTCCGGCAATTCTGTGAATGCAAGTACTACAAGATCATCTATATGTTGGCGTATAATCTTGGAAAACTCTTTGCGAATTGCGGGAGAGACGACGGCTACTGCTTGTCTTCCTTTTGCAGCCAGGGCGTCATTCGTATCTGAAATTTTTCGAAGCAATTGCTGAGCGAGGGCATTATCAATTACCAGACCCTCTTCGCCGCTTTGACGCGCCATTGTTATTAGCATATGCTCTAGCTCCGAGCTAAGTGTTATTACTGGTAGAGGCTGATTGAGGGGAGCAACCTGTTGTATTAATAATCCTGCTAGTTCAGGGCGAAGCATCTCTGCTGTATCAATTATACTTAGATTACGTCCGGCGAGTGATGCAAGATTCTCTAAAATACGTCTTAAGTCACTAATAGGAACACGCTCCTCAAGTAGAGCGCGCAAAATACCAGTGAGCTGATGCAATGGCACTAATTTGGGCACGACAGATTGGACTAAATTTGGCGCTGTCTCGGATAAATTATCCAACAGCATTTGAACATCATCCTGTCCGACTAGCTGTCCTGCATTTTTATATAGGATCTGACTGAGATGAGTTGTCAATACAGAATCAGGTGCAACAATTACGTATCCTTTGCTTTCTGCTTCTAACACGTCATTTGGTAATATCCACACAGCATCCATGCCAAAGGTTGGGTCCTTAACTTCAATACCTTCTATTTTGATAGATGCATTCTCTCCGGGAATAGCAAGCTTTCGATCTGGATAAACTTGGTCTTCGCCTACAATGGTCTGACCTAATCGCAATCGATAAGTATTAGCCTCCAAGGTAAGGTCATCACGAATTCGAACTGCTGGAATTACAAACCCAAGTGATTTTGATACTTGCCTTCTGATGCCAGTAACTTTGCTAACAAGTGTACCGCCATTTTCCTCGTTCACCATATCAACAAGACCATAACCAAGCTGGATAGATACAGGTGAGTTATCAGCAATTTCAGACAACTCTATTTGCTCTGGCTTTGCTGTTTCACCCTCAAGACGCAGTTCACCCGCCTCGCCATTATTCTCGTCTTTCTCAGCAGCAATATGCATCTTTCGATCAACAATGAACGCAACCACAGCTGCAATAAGAGCAGCGAAAAGAAATAATGCATTTGGCATACCCGGCACAAACCCAAGAAGCAACAAAACCCCAGCAACAGGGTACCATGCACGAGAGAGGCTTACTTGATCTCCAATATGCTGAGCCATATCTTGAGTTGAAGATACGCGTGTAACAATTATAGCTGTCGATATGGCGAGAAGCAGGGACGGAATTTGCGCAACCAGGCCATCTCCCACAGAAAGAAGCACGTAATTCTGGGCGGCAACCTCGAAGCTGAGTGAATGCTGGGCAAGACCTATTATAAGACCACCAACAATATTAATAATAAGAATAAGAATGCCAGCGATCGCGTCTCCTTTAACAAATTTTGACGCACCATCCATAGCACCATAAAAATCTGCCTCACTGCTGATTTCTTCTCTGCGCAACCTTGCTTCTTCATTGGAGAGCACACCTGCATTAAGGTCAGCATCTATAGCCATTTGCTTACCTGGCATTGCATCAAGTGTAAATCTCGCAGTAACCTCAGAAACTCTTCCTGCACCTTTAGTGATAACCAATAAATTTATGATTACTAAAATCACAAATACAAAGATTCCCACTGCGTAGTTTCCCGCTATTACGAATTCACCAAAGGCCTTGATTACCTGTCCTGCTGCATCCGGCCCAGTGTGCCCCTCACTTAATACAATGCGAGTGGAAGCTACATTCAATGCCAAGCGCAACACGGTTGCAATCAGCAGTAAACTTGGAAAGCTCGAAAAATCAAGGGGACGATAGGTCTGTAAAGAAACCATTAATATAACTAGTGAAATCAGGATATTCGAAACAAAAAAAGTATCCAATAAAAATACTGGAAGTGGTAGTACCATCATTGCTACCAACATCAAAATTCCTAACGGCATCGTTGCAGTTGACAATAAACCTTTCAAATTTGACAGCCCTAAACGCCTAAGTGTCATTTCCATGACATTACCCTCTCGTTAAAAAGATCCTTGTCTACCTGAAATAGATTGAACATGTAAGAACAAGAAAAACTGCGGATTTTCGCGTGATTTTTATCTATTTGGTCCAATGTTTGCACGTTTTAACTCACTTAAAATTAATATCAAATATGACGGTCTGACAGACAGACCTAGTGGAAAAAGGCAATAATTGTGCCAAATGCTAACCTGAAAAGAAAAAATTTATCTTTTATTAAACTTGAATTCTGGCTGGCACGAATAATGCATCAATTCGACATATTAAATTGGATAATTACCTCAAGAGAGACTAGACATGAAAAAATCGTTTTCTTTTATTTTACCAATAGTTGCAACTTTTGCATTGAGTGGATGTGGACATGTTATGACAGGTGAAACAAACCCGCAGGCATCGATAATTACGCCTGCTGAATTAGCAGCTAACAATCAAGATACTCCAACATCATCCCTTAATTCCGTGCGTGAAATTTTTGACGCTAACTCGGAGAACATCCCAACCTTAACCGCGGTTGGTTATGCCGTTGTATCTTCTCAATCAGGACAGTCAGACGCGCAACGCCGTTTAATGGCAATAAGGTCCGCTAGAATGGCTGCAATGCGTGATTTAGCTGAGCAAATACACGGTTTGCAGGTAGATAGCTCGACTACTGTCATAGATTTAATGGTTCAGAATGACACATTCCGCGGCATTGTATCTGGCACAATCAGAGGAGCACGCACTGTTCGTATCAATCCTACCGGAGCTGATACTTACGAAATCGTTTTAGAGATAGATCGCGAAATGATTAATTACCTTATTAATTCAGGACGCAGAGTTGCCTAACTCGGCATAAAAGCCGTATTCGCTAGCAATGATAAAAGGTAGAAAAATGTTAAATATGATATCAAAGATACAATATCATCTTGGATTAAGTATTTCCCGTATTATTGGAATAATGATAATTGCAATGTCTGTTGCGAATGCAACACCATCTAGCCCGTTTCAATTTACAACAGCTATTGGCAGAGCAGCTATTACTACCAATGTGCCGGAAGAACTTGCTAGAATGAGAGCTCTTGAGGATGCATTATACTTGGCGGCTTTGCAGGGCGGCGCGAAGATCAACGGTTTTTCTGCTGTTTCCACCGATACATCCGTACAAGACCATTTCGTGATTCGCCCTTCCAGCAAAATACTAGACTACACAATATTATCGGAGGAAAAAACAGACACTGGGGTAGAAGTTAAAATAAGGGCTGCTGTCGGGAATCTACCTCAAAAAAAATGTAATCGTTCTCGCCCTCTTAACATAACATTATATCGCCCTGATACATTGATTGATATGAATGTTCCCGCCTGGATTGAGATTTACCACTCAAAATTATTTAATGAAATATTATTCGATCTAGAAAATGAACCGCTTATAAATACTAAAAACGCAATGAACGTTAGACTTTCGCCGGCGAAGCTAAGAACAATCGAAGAACGTTTTGATTATGCAAGCTTACTTTCGCCTCAAATACGGGTTAAGACAGGTGACTATGCAATTATCCCTACGCTGCATCTTTCTGCGGGGGATAAATCAACTCGTTTTGTAACATCCCGTCAGGTCGAAATCAGACTTGGCCTTAAGGTATTTAGTGGCGGCAATTACAATTTTGTGGGAGAGTATGAAAAATCTGTATTATTTGAAAATGATAGAATTGCGCTTTTCCAAAATTTAACCAATTTGGATAAACCAAGCCGAGAAGATTTGATCAAAGTTATGAGAGCCCTTATTAAGCCTTTAACTTCAGAAATGATAACAGCCCTTGGCTGCCAAGCATTAAACGAGACACTGTACCTAGATACTCAGCGATTAACTGTACAGCTCGGAAGTAATCAGGGCATTAATCCAAATATGCTTGCCATAACTTCTGGCAAACATACACCTTGGACCGTATTACGAGTGGTTTCTGTTTCTGCAAATACAGCAATTGTTGAGCCACTTGATAAAGCACGAAAATTAAGCGATCTTGATGGAAAACCAGTTGAATTCATGGAGTTGGACTAATGTCTAATATAAGTAGAAAAAAAATTTCTAGTGTTCTTCTTGCTAGTGCCCTCGCGCTAACTTTTTCATGTAACGCTTACGCACAATCTCAGCCAATTATTGTTTTGGAATATCCAAATTTTAGCAGCAATCAACAAAATTACTCGGATAATTTATTTATTCAAAACTATGACTACACAACAACACATAAAGTTAAAGCAAATGAGACACTTAGTCATATTTTGGAAGACTACTATTCTGGGAGCGGTTTGAATATGAAGTTTGTCGAAATGGCTATTATTTCATATAATATGCACGCATTTGTTAAAAGTAATCCTAATTTTCTATTCGCAGAAAAGACTTTAAAACTCCCTTCCCTAAACCAAATACAAGCAATGCTACTAGGAGATAATGCGCCTGAGAGTCTGACAAGGTCAAAATCTGGAGTAATTAGAAGTCAGGAAATCTACTTTATTGGAGGGTAACTTTTATTATGGTGCGCTACATAGCTTTTATTTTTGCTTTTTTATGTTTTACCACTCCCTCAAAGCTAATTGCCGAAACAGGTTTGAGCGGTAAATCGGTGAAAGCGATTATCCAAAATACTCTTAATTTTAACGATATCTCCGCAACACCCATTATCAACAATAAAAAACTTTTTCCAAAATGCGAAGATAATTTGCTTATAAATCCTTTTCAAAAAGATTGGAAAACTGTTTCAGTAAAATGTGAAGGCAAAGAACCCTGGAAAATTATAGTAAGAAACAAATTTAATATAAACCAGGAAGTTGGCGTAGCTATCACTAATGCTTCAAACATAAATAGAAAAAGCCAGAAACTTGATGAAGTTAGAGTTGGCGCGATCAAGCGTAGCATTAGGCGCGGCGACGTGATTATGCCCACTGATGTTATTGAAATAGGCATCCCAGTAAATAAAGCTACCGATATTTTCCCAGATTCTGTGGATTTAATCGGAAGACGCGCCAAAACAACCATAAGAGCGCTTACACCCATATTTTCTAGACAGCTTGAGACGAATTTTATGATTGAAGAAGATATGCAAGTTACAATAATTCATCGTGGCAAGCATATATCTGTAAAAATGGAAGGTGTTGCACTGGAAAATGGCCAATATGGCGATTGGATAAACGTCAAAAATAGCAAAAGCGGTCGAATAATTTTAGCAAAGGTTATTGCTGAAAAAAAAGTATCAATATAAGCTAACATTCACAGGAATTAGGTCGTTAACTTATTCGAGGAGTAAAAAAAATGGTTGATTCTATTAATAAGTCAATGAGTCGAGTCGATGTACAGCGTACCCGTGGTGGTGATACTGATCCAAAACTTGGAACAAAATCCAACGATGTTAACAAACGAGCATTGTTAGGTAGCGCCAATGTTGACACAAGTAAAGTTGAGATGTCGGATAAGGTAGCACAGTTAGCAAAACAACCTCCAATTGATACTGAAGCTGTTGCACGTATAAAAAATGCGATTGCTGATGGTAGATACCCAATTGACATTGAAGCTGTATCTGATGCATTGATGGATGCTTATCGTGATATGAAGTCTTAATTTTATCTCTTTGTTAACGGAGAGATAAATGGGTGAACAACAAATCGATGTGTTCTTAGACACCTTCAGATTGCTTCTGGAAGGTGCTTTACTATGTCTAAATGATGGCAAAGTGTTTAATGAAAAAATCAATGAAATTGAGCAATGTTTATTAGATGCCTCGCCAAGCCTGGTCTCACAGTTAGGTCGTCAATCCTTTAATTTTGAAGAGGCAGAAAAAATGAGAACTATTAATGTCCTCATTAACGAACTCGAATTGAAATCCAATGCCAAGTTGAACTGGTTTCAAGATTTAGACAAGCATTTAAAGCGAACGCTTGCCAATGACATCTAAAAAAGGTCAAATGAAAAAGACCTTAAGGGGGATGAGTTGCAGCAAATTCCAGATATTACAAATTATTTAATTACCCAATTTGCTGGTCTGGTGATCCTTGCGATCGCGATGATTGCTTTTATTTTACTTATACAAAAAGCTGTGAATAAATTAACGAATCAAATATATATTGAATCATCCAAACTTGATAAAATGAATGAACAAATTGAACAGAGCCATCAAGCACTTGTTTCAATTTCGACGCAGGTCGATAAACTCTTTGCAAAATTTATAGACTCAAACGAAAAATTAACTTCTATACAGCAAGAATTATCCTTACTTTCTAGCGATTATTCTGGTAATCAGCAGGTAGCGCAAGCTATAGAATTAGCTCGAAAAGGCTCAAATATAAAATCAATAATTGAAAAAACTGGCCTTTCTACTGAAGATGCAGATGCCATCGTTAGATTTCATGGAGACAATAGCCCTTAGTGGCACTTGTTTTAATATTTTTTATCTTGGAACTTTGACCCTTGATTTTCATTGTGTGTAAACATGGCGTAAAAAAGTTTACTTAAATTTACATTTTAAATTTATCGATGACGCAGCTTACAGTCTCGTAAATGTTACCTGAAACGATTTGGGTAGAGCCGGTTTTCCTATTAGCTATGAGGCGTACACCCTCACCTTCCATACTTATTTCATCTTGCGTCAGTGACACAATTTCAGCTTTAATGCTTTTAGACGCAAATTGCACATTTGCAATAGCGCCCCGTTTCAATTTCCCAATCGATATTTCGTAAAGAACGGTTTGTCTTGGCTCGCAGGAATAGTTTTCATAACTAAATCTGATATAATCATCACATGCCGTGAAAACAAATATTATCCCTAATAAGCATGTAAGCGATTTTCCCAATAATTTCATAACAATTCCTTATTGCGGCATTTATTTATGTACTTAACAACTATATTTTTGTTAATTAGTAAAAATAAAGAGCATGATCTTCAAGTTATTGTTTTACTTATCTTCCTGAGTTTTTGCTTCCTCAGTTTCTGCTTCCTCAGTGTCTGCTTCCTCAGTTTCTGCCCCTCTTTCAAAAGATGGAGATGCATTTGCTGTCGAACTTTCGTCTAATTCTTCTGTAGACTCCTCGACCATTTCTGCTTTTCCCGCCGCCATCAGAACATCAGCTTCCTCATGATGGACATCAACAATCACACCTTTTGGAAACCGTACTCCTTTGACAACACTATTTTCAGTGATCCGCAACCTTATCCAATCGTTATCATCTTGATCGCCGTTATATTCAACAGAACTATCTTCAATATCATCATTCGAGAAATTCTGTTCAGGAGCGGTGAATTTAGACATTAGCGCTGCATCTTCTTTTTCTTGAATATCTATAATACGCTGCCTTAGCACATATACACGTGTAGCAAGGATACCCAGCCTTTTTTGTTCATTTTGTTCTTTGCCTAGTAACTGCTTCAAAAATTCTATGATTTCAGCAAATGTTTTGCCATCACATGCTTCTATTAATTTTGCACGAATAGCCACTATTTCTGGAGAAAGTAAAATCGAACTTCCAGCGCCAGTGCGATTATCATCGAGAGAGAATTCCATTTTTTAACCTCAATATTTAATTTTGGCATCTTACTTGCAAATTCCACACCAAGTCACACGGTTATTCCTAATTATTTATTACCTTATTGAGTCGAATTTAAGAGGTCCAATTAAAAATGAAAAGCATTGGCGACCATTTAAGATTTCATGCATCTGCGCTGCAATTGCGGTCTCGTAGAAATGATATTCTTGCATCTAACATAGCGAATGCAGCAACGCCTAATTTTAAGGCTCGTGACCTGAACTATGAGCATCAAATTAGTCAAGTTGATGGTTCCGGACCGCTTAAGACTACCAACAATAAACATTTTAACGTTGCTGTCAAAAACCCACATCAAACACTTTTTTATAGGCAACCTATAAATCCGTCTATGGACGGAAATACGGTGGAATTGAGTGTTGAGCAACTTGAGTTCTCTGAGAACTCAGTTCGGTATCAAACATCTCTTGAATTTTTAAATAATAGAATAGCAGGCCTTATGTCCGCTATCAGAGGCGAATGATGGCAGAAATTAAAAACATATTTGATATTTCTGGAAGAGCAATGGCGGCACAGTTAGTACGTCTTAATACAATCGCTAGTAATCTTGCGAATGCCGGAACCCTTGCGAATACAGAGGAAGAGGCCTATCGGTCCCTAAAACCTGTTTTTGAAACACAATACGCTAATGAAGTTAAAAATAATGGCATCGCAACGGCACAAGCTGTTGATATAGTGGAGTCAAATCGTCAGCCAGAAAAACTTTATTTGCCCGATCATCCAAGCGCTAACAATGATGGCTTTGTTTACGGTGCGGCTGTAAATATCGAAGAAGAATATGTCGAGATGATGGAGGCAAGTCGTCAATATCAGAATAATGTCGAAGTCATTACAACTCTAAGAACACTAATGATGCGCACCATAAGCATGGGCAAATAAATTAAAAATGGAGAAGATTATGAGTAGCATAGACTCAAATAGCCAAGCACATTTAAACACTATCCTTGATAAAATTGGTGTTAAAAATACAGAAACAGAAAAATCTGCCTCTAAAGATAACTTGGGTCAGAAAGATTTCCTGAAATTAATGACAACTCAATTACAAAACCAAGACCCTTTTGCTCCCATGGAAAATGCAGAATTTATTGGCCAGATGGCCCAATTCTCTACTGTAACTGGTATTGCAGAAATGGGAGAGGCTCTTAAAAGCATTAGCTCCCAATTAAATGAGTTTCGCATTGCTACAGCATCAAACATGCTTGGTAGCTCTGTTATGATACCTGGAAATTATGCACGAATTGACTCAGAACAGACTATTCATGGCATGGTTGATCTACCAAAAGCTTCTGCTCAAACTGAAGTACGTTTTACAGACGCAGCGGGTAACATTTTGCACAGTAAGCAACTTGGAGCACAAGCTTCGGGTCTGGTTGGGTTTAGCTGGGAGAATATCCCAGTTGATATAACAGATAAGAATGAACCAATACGTATTGAAGCCTTTGCTGATTTCGGAAATGGTATTGAAAGCCTCACTCCGTCGATATTTGCAGAGGTTCTCGCGGCCTCTACTGGTGATGAAACCAAAGGTGTTGTTTTGGATGTTCGCGATTATGGCGAGATTCTTGCATCAGACGTACAGAAGTTTAGACGCTAATAAAATAAAAAGAATGTTGAATAAGAAATTTAGGAGAGAGATGAAATGTCATTCTATACCGCGCTTACAGGATTGAACGGCTCGCAGGCAGATATATCGGCCTCATCAAACAACATTGCGAACGTTGGAACGACGGGCTTTAAAAGAAGCCGTGCAGAATTTGGTGATATTTTCGCAACATCACCATTGCAGAATGCATCTTCTTCTATTGGTTCAGGTACGATTCTAAAAGGTATTAAGCAGCAGTTTACACAAGGTAACATTGCAGCTTCTTTAAATGCTCTTGACCTCGCT
>MDTB01079739.1_pt1 | contig 12795 bp, 11 predicted proteins | sample 811161 | NCBI WGS metagenome assembly MDTB01 (sample SAMN05326650, study PRJNA326480) | marine metagenome | isolation source: seawater | place: Mediterranean Sea | collected 2009 | reverse complement strand
CGGGATTCCTTACATTATCAAAGTCTAGTTGAACAAGTCCTATGTGGTTCTTAATTTTACGATTAGAAAGAGTACCTGATGGTGAAAATGCATTCATACCTGTCTTGTAGTCTTTCTGCTCATCTGAAGAGAGTTTTCGGAGTGTTTCGATGTCATCTTTAAATTTACCAGATTTGATCCAACCCAAAACATCAGAAAGCATAGCATTATCGATTTGATTTTTTTGATCTAGTCTCTCGAAGATTGACACATAAGATCCTAAATAGGTGGAAGCTTGCGTTTTCATAAATCGACCTCCTGGCAATTTGAGATAAATGCGATCAGACTTTGAAAATCAACTAATCGTACGCCTCTTTTATTTCCATCTTTGAGAATCTGCTTGGATTTAACCTGTGGAGAGAATGAGTTCTCGGTACAAGGTGCGACGAGTCGATGCATAACTCCCCGACTTAGTCCAGTGTAAGGGCATCGAGACCCTTGTTTCGGCAATCTTATCCAGATCGGCGAATGCGTTGTAATAATATGTTCATTGTAATTAATTTTATCGCATATATAAAAGATCACAGGAATCCGAAAGTCTTAAAAGATCATTATTCATGGATGATCATGTGCTTATGGCTTGCATTAGTCCAAGGGGGAACGGAGTTAAAGGTCTGTGTACAATTAATCCAGGGAACCACAAGAGTGCTACTAGGGAGGCACAGGAGTACTTTTCGAAGGCATACCCATTAGACAGGATGGACAATGCACCTATGAGTGCTCACTCACTGTTTATCTTTTCACATGATCCTGAGATCATGATCAAGGAATCATCCTATAAGATGAAGGCGTTTACCGGAGACGATGAAATAGTCTCCTTAAGAACCCCACAGTCGCAGATAGAGTCCCAGACACAGACACAGACACAGCACACAGACACAGATTTATCTGTGACTAAGACTATGTCCTATACCTATGCATCTAAGTCTAATAACTTGTTTAAAAGATCAATGGAGAAATTAAAGATTCTCCCCAGATGCCAGAAAACCGAAGAGAGGTTACTATCCAAAAATTTATCGCTTAAAAGAATCTGGAAAACCCATGTGACTAGAGGCCTTGATATTGATTTTTCTAAGAGGAACGAATCCTTGGTAAAATTAGTATCAAGATGTTTCTACAGACTTGGACAGGACCAAGTAATGGTTTGTTCTGAAACTTTTCATAAAGTCTATGAACCGTTTTTCAATGATAGCTTAGACAAGCATATGAAAGAATCTGAGGAGATGTGGAAAATTATGGAGAAGTCCTATCTCAATCATAATTCTGAAGAGAGAGAAATGTATCTCAGCCTTACTCAAGAACTGAAAGATGTTTATAGAATCTGCAGGAATCTAGCTGAGAATAAGGATAAGATCGATCCTCCTTACTTTCCTCTATCGGGTGATCAACTTGGAATCAGAATTGGAAAGACAAGAGGTATTGGAGCAGAATTTCTAAACCATTTCTCATCTACAGGTATAATTAAGGTTGCGGAAAAAGGAGAAGCTTGGGGGCAGGGAAGAGCACCTAAAGCAAATATATGGAGGTGGTGTTTACCTTTGCCTAGTGAAGTTGACACCAATGATAGGATTATATCTGAGGATGAAATTTCTTAACAAGTATCATAAAGATCATTATGAAAGGTCAAAAAAGGCTATGCATGGCAAGAGTTTAAGTGCAAAGGAAGCCAAGGATTTGTCAGCTAAACATCCACAGGAAAGCGGTATAAAACCAACTCCTGAAATAATATCCAAATTAAGGTTAAAGGCTGATGAGAGGTTAACAGAACTTAAAAACGAAAAATCTACTTAGCAAGTAAGGTGAGCAGATTGAGTGCTCTTTGCTCTAATTGTTTGAGATTTCGTAGGTCCTCTTCGCTTAATTTCTGTTTAGGCCTTTTATAATCCCAGGCTCTCATTGCGACTTTTTTGGCCTGTTCTTGAGTCATTGAACGATTAGTTTGTTTGTTTTGCATGTAAGCAAATTATGTTTTGTTTACTTTCCATTCTTGGGCACTTGTGAGCTGCTCCTTCATTTCGACAGAGTTCTTTTCGATATCTGCCAGCACTATCTTTGTTTTGCAACCCGCTCGAGTCCCAGTCAAAACCCACGAATCTAAATACTCCTCAAGTATAGGACGCACCCTTTCGAATGCATCGAACATTTCAGACTTAACCTTCATTACTTTCCCATCATCCATATTTTAGAAATAACAAATTGTTTTTTTAATTTAGCAAAATTTTTCTAATCTTTTCTCTGTCTTTAGCTCTGTGTAGTTTGACAATTCTAAAAGATTTCTTTTTCTATCCAAGAGACCGCCATCGTAGCTCAGTTGGTAGAGCATTCCACTCGTAATGGAAAGGTCACCGGTTCGATTCCGGTCGATGGCTCCAGTTTAAAATACTCAAGTGCTACTTCCTTAGATACCTTCTTATTACGATAAAACCTTTGGAATGTCTGATAATTAGAATGTCCCATTGTGTGCATTGCCCACTCCATTCCCTTGTACCAATATCCGTATGTTCCAAAGCTATGCCTTGCTCCGTCCGCGGGATATTTAAATCCTAACCTTACGCAAGCCCGCCGTCTCGATTGATTTACTCCTGACCAGGAGGACATGACTTTACCACTTCTCTTCTTGGGTATCCATGACCATAAGTTCTCAGGCAGATCGTAGAGGGTGCGTTCTCCCCATTTAGCAATTTCACCAGGTATCTCAATATACTCTCCCCATTTAATATGCTTGTACTCAAGCCTACTCATTTCTCCATTTGGTCTAATCCCCGTGAAGCACATCAGTGCAAATGCAGGTTGGTGGGATGGTTTTATCTCACGGAGAATCTGTAAAGTTTGTTGCGGTGTTAATATCCCAATCGGACTCGGAATCTCTTTTACATTGAGCAATTCAATATTCCATTCTTTCTGCGGAGTATAATCTTTGTAATGACACCACCTAAGAAAAACTTCCCAAATGGTCTTATAGGTCTTCCTTGACGACTTCGTCCATAGTTTACTTTTATTGGGTCCCGATCTAGCAACCTGCAATTCTAAAGTCTGACTTAAGGATTTCAAGGTAATGTCTTTTATCTTCTCCCACTTTAGTAGCATCTCTAACTTGTGCTGAATGGGTTGCGTATTTGATCGTGGATACCTTCTTCTGTAGTCTTCAAGATATTCTTCTATTGCAACATTGGTTCTTGTTTCTAATCCAGCAGGAATCTTCTTTAATTTTTCATTCATCCACGACACAGAATCAAAAGATGTTGCTTTTAGATAATTATCGAAAAATTTCCTGTATCTGTTCCCTTGATAATGGAGGGTCAACAGCCATTTATCCTTACCATTCTTCTTCGTCCTTGTAAGCTTAGTTTTCAATTTGGTGGCAAATTTGGTGGCAGTTTAAGTGTGAAATAGGGGTATATTTCGGTTTAAAGAGATAAGATTTACTTGCAATAAAAAAAGAGCCCCACCGAAGTAAATCCTTTTGTTTAAGCGGGAATACCGCGTGTTTAGTAGATGTTTTAAAGTAGTGCTATTTTGGTAGACTTATGCATTACGAATGAGATGCTTTACCAACTGAGCTACATCGGAAAGAAGGATTTTCTTTAAAATTTTTTCGATTCTTTTCCAAACTAAAAATATTTGTTCACAAATTGTTTGAAAAAAAATTGGAATAGAATTGTATTACTTGATGGGAAATAAAGATATTGATTCATGTCCGCCTAAACCAAGTGACAGGGTCGAAAAAGGGAACCCCCCTCTTTATAAAGACAAACGGCAGCACAAAATTGATTTGAGAATCAAAATTGGCAAAATCAAAGAGGAAATATCTGATCTGAGGTCCATCACCACAGAAAATGAGAAAAAAAGGGAGGAGATAGAAACTAAGATATTTCGTCTCAAATCTAGGCTCAAGGAATGTCAGATGGAAAAAGAAGCCATCGACCAGTACAACCATACACAATTTATTAAAAATATAAAAAATAGCCGAGAAGCGGAAGCCCGTTTCGATAATGAATCGAACGAAAAATGCGATTTCTTTGAGGCCAATCAAATTGACAGGAACAGACGAGAGAATGATAAGAGTCAGGAAGATGGATTTTCCCTTGTTGTTGACACCAACGAACTTGTTTCATCAGAAGAGGAAAAATCTGCACAAAATTCAGAAAATCCACCTGAACCGCATTCAGAGGATATCATTGAAATAAATCCCAACACAATGGTTTGATTGTAGTTTCATTTTAAATTTCTACACCCGCACCGCTACCGTCCAAAAATCTTAAGGAATCTATCTTTTTAAAAAACGAATTAAATGCTTTGTTTCCTCCCTGAAAGTTTGTTGTTATAAATTTTCCGCGGACAAAATACCTTCATTCAATTTTCCTTTCTTCTGCAGTCTTTTTTGGTTCTTGTGAAGATTCCATCCCTCCGCCTGATTCTTCAGGAAATGTTTCTGAAAAAAAGCAAGAAGGGAATGAAAAACACAAAGATCGGCTCGATCATGCCGATGCTCCTTCCCCAGAGTCAACCCTTACCCAATTGGGAAAATCTCCACTTTTTATGGGGACGCACGCCGAGTGGGAAGAATGGGCTATGGTTAATTCAGAAGGATTTACCTTTGATTTAAGCACGGGCGTCTACCTCAATGGAAATGTCCAACTATATTCCGATGGGGGACATCTTGATTCTATCAGCATCTACAAGGGCGGCTGTTTGGAAGGTGAATTTGCCGCCTTCCACGCAAACGGCACGCAGTCAAAATCGATTCATTACAAAACTGGCAAAAAGCATGGAAAAGAAACCTGGTGGCATGAAAATGGTTATAAGTCTTATTCAGCCAATCATCTGGACGGGCAGTTTCATGGAATGACCTACAAGTGGGATGATCGGGGCTACCTGATCTCCACTATTGAATTCGATATGGGAAAGCCCCTGCTCTTGACCGGGGAACTCTCTGGACCAGCCAGATAACTGGAAGAGTAAGAAAAAGCTCATACTCCCCTGCCGTAAATACCTCCAAAGTTATCGTAGGGGAAGAAGGTTTGCTCCCACAAAGCTGAGGAAGACTCCGACCACGGATATCAGGGTAAGTAAAACTGACCAAGTTTTTAGCATTTCTCTTTCGGTCAATCCACTCAGTTTTTGAACCACCCAAAATCCACTGTCATTCATCCACGACAAGGTAATCGAGCCGAAACCGATTGCCAAAAAGACATAGACGGGGTGATAAGGCAGGGCACTCCCGTCACCAATGATCGAGGCCATTAAGCCCGCTCCCGTGATCATTGCAACGGTGGCTGAACCCTGAGCAATACGTATAAAGGCAGTAATCCCCCAGGCCAGAAGAACATAAGACAAATCCATCCTTGTGGCATATTGGGCAATCACATCCCCTACTCCACTAAGGCGGATCATGCCCCCATATGCCCCGCCTGCTCCAGTAATTAAAATAATCGAGCCTGCGGTCATCAAAGGTGCTTCCAAAGTTTTACCAAGACTTGGTTTCTCCTCTTTAATCGATATTTGTTGTTGTCTGAATATTAGAATAACGGAGAACAATGCGGCCAAGCCCATCGCCACATTGGGCTCGCCAAAAAAGGAGAGAATCAGAAAATTCGGATTTTCCATCGAGGGTGCCAGTGCACCCAGATCCATTCCCTGAACGCCCAATACTTTGAGCAGAGAAATCAAGGAAATCAATACAACGGGGAGCAGGATTGGAAGATAGGAAAGAAAGAGCGGGGGCAATTCTTTTTCATCTTTGGCCAAAGTATTTTTGAGATCCTCACTGCTAATGCCACCCACTTCCCTCATTGGAAATGAAAATTTCTTTTCGAACCAGGCCGCCAACCACAAGACCATCCCGGCCAGGGGTAGACTCGCACATAAGCCTGCAACCAAGGCGTAGCCCAATTCTATTTTCAAAAATTCGGCAATCACCAATGGACCTGGAGTAGGAGGTACCATTGAATGGGTAATGGCCCCCGCCCCGGCCATTGCGATAACAAAATACAAATACCTGCCGCCCGCCCTCATCGCCATTGCCCGGGCAAGTGGAATTAGAAGAAAGAATACGGTGTCAAAAAATACCGGAATCGAGAGAAGAAACCCACTTAGAAGTAGCACCAACCCTGCCCGCTTTTCTCCAAAAACAGAAAGCAAATGCCGAACCACCCGTTCCGCCGCCCCACTCTTCAGCATACAGGTTCCTACGATTGCCGCTAAGGCGATGATTAAACCAATTCCTCCGGCCGTATTCCCAAAGCCCAGAAGACTCCATTTCACAGCGAGGGAAAAATTGGAGTGTGAGGAATCCGTTTCATGCAAATCCACCCGGTTATGAAAAAGTCCTTTATTTTCAATAGTTGGCTCAGGCAATGGCCCGGAAAATAAACCAACCAGAATTGCCCCACTAATCATGGCCAAAAATGGATGCAGTTTAAATTTAGCTATGGTAATAACCACCCATGCAACCGATAAAAGAAGGACCCACATTGGAAAAGAATCAAGGGCTTGGGCGGATGCAAAAGTTGAAAGCAACATAGAATCTAAATTTAAAGGCGTTGGTTTTATTAATATTCAATAACCCAACAGCGACCGCTGGAAAAATGTTTCGCCTCTTTTACCGAAATCCATCTTTCGTTAAAACGGGGGCCCCACGAATCCGTAAATGCAATTTCTTCCGTTATTTTATTAAAACCGTGAATGATGCAGATGTGTAAATTTTCTCCCCTTTGCGGGTGGGGTAAACTATTTATTTTTTCATCTGCTTTTTCGATTATCTTCTTCCACAAGTCAGACTGGCTGGATCGACGCATGGCTGTTCTGCGATTGGCTGTATCATTAAACCACTGGGTGGAATGCAATCCCCAAAGAACAGGTATTCCATCCTTAAGATATTTTTCCAAATCCTTAAAAGATGGAAATCCTTCCACTAATTTTAAGGTTCTTCCTGCTGCCCACACCTCTTGCTGAACCGCGTTTACAAGAGTGCTGATTACGGTACCTCCTCCCATTCCTGTATTACCAGCCATTGCCAGCAGGTACATGTCGGCCGGAATTTCCATGTATCTCATGCATCGTTCAAAAGTAGCCGGCACACAATAACCCTTGGGCCCCTGATCAACCATCGGGATATTCTTAATGATCACATCTCCATTGGATCTATTCTGGACATTTGCCTCATGCACCCTACGAATATGCATATCTGCCACTTTTGCTTGCTTTCCTCTCTTATCCGCAACCTCTGATTTTTCGATAGACAAACTGACAAATTCTCCCTCCGCCACCGATACCAAAAAGCTATGGTCATTCCAGTCCCAACGCATCACTTTTCTTTTGGCAGAACCCTGGCCAAAATTTTGCCGCCTACCCTTCCCTAAAATATCTTCCAATTTCTTGGTCAAAGTGCCTTCATCTCTCTCGATCATTTTTTCCAATTCAACAGGATCATTGGTTACGGAACCATTCTTGAAATGTTCTTCGGCCACCCCTGCCGCGGCAAAACAATCACCCTTGTTGGCAAAAACGAGGGAGAAACTGGAAACATTGTCTGCGGAACCGTAAAAGACGGCGGAGTATGGCCGGACATCCAGAAAACGATAATCTGCCGACCCATACAACCGGCAACTGATTGAATTACTCGTGGCGGACTCAACTGGCCAATTCAGCCTCTCTCCAACCTCATCAGCTGTGTCGTCCCAAAGATTCGTGTCAATGAATAGTTTTTGACCGACTGCATCATTTATTTTTGAAAACGGTACCTTGGACTCAGGAATACGAGAGACTTTTGATTTTAAAACCGCGGATTGGGTTGAAGAAGCATCAATTATTTCCGCAATTTTATGGTTTATCGCTATGACTGATTTTGCATCGAACATAGAGATTGAGACTACAAAGGTAACCCCATCCTTGCGCTCCAATTTCACCTGCCCGTTTTGATAATTCAGAATCCGGGCTTCAATCTCTGTACCTGCACGATTTTTTAAGTTAATAAATTCTCCATCCAAACATGAGCAAGTTAAGAAAAAGCTCAGAAAGAATAACAAATGCTCATTCATTATCCTTTCCTACCAATGAAAAATTTTGATTTCAAGGATCCTTTTGGTGACCGATTTAGGAATCATGACTCAGAAGATGCAACCAAAGAGGATTGCAGATGATCAGGGAACGCCTTACAGGTAATCTTTTGTCAAATTTTACCATGTCTACTTCAACCATTGCTTACACCAAAACCGACGAAGCTCCCGCCCTCGCCACATATTCTTTGCTCCCTATTTTACGGGCATTTACTGCAAGTTCCGGGATTGAATATGTACTTAAAGATATTTCTCTCGCAGGTCGTATCCTTGCTCACTTTCCGGACTCAATTACTCCTGAGCAAAGAATCCCCGATGCTCTCGCTGAATTAGGCAAACTGGCCAAAGAAGCCGAAGCCAACATCATTAAGCTTCCCAATATTAGTGCATCTATTCCCCAGTTACAGGACGCAATCAAGGAACTGCAAAGAAAAGGATTTTCCATACCCGACTTCCCAGCTAATCCTCAAACCGAAGAAGAAAAAAGAGTACGGGCCACTTACGCCAAGGTTTTAGGATCGGCGGTTAATCCAGTCCTGCGGGAAGGGAATTCAGACCGCCGAGTGGCCAAGCCGGTTAAGGAATACGCTCAGAAAAACCCACATTCCATGGGGCTGTGGTCCGCCGACTCCAAGTCACATGTCGCCCACATGGAAGCGGGAGATTTTTATGGCAGTGAACAATCCGTCATTTTTGAAAATGAAGGCTCAGTGAAGATAGAATTTGTAAATGCATTCGGTGAGAAAAAAGTACTCAAGGACAAACTCGCCTTGCTCCAGGGTGAAGTGATTGATGCTTCGGTGATGAGTCGGGCTTCCCTTCGTTTCTTTCTGGCTGAACAATTAAACCATGCAATCGAAGAGGATGTCCTGTTTTCCCTGCACATGAAAGCAACCATGATGAAGGTCTCTGACCCCATCATCTTTGGCCATTGCGTGGAGGCCTACCTTGGCGAACTATTGGAAGAACATGGAGACAGATTAAAAGGAGCCGGATTTAACCCCAATAACGGACTCTCCCATTTCTATCAGGTAGTGGAATCCATGGATGCGGAAAAACAGGCTGCGATTCGTGCAAGTTTGGAAAAAATCGTCACCAAACGACCACCCCTCGCCATGGTCAATTCTGAAAAAGGAATCACCAACCTGCATGTTCCCAGTGATGTGATCATCGATGCATCGATGCCCGCGATGATCCGGACCTCTGGACAAATGTGGGGACCCGATGGAAACCCCAAGGATACCAAGGCGGTGATCCCTGACCGAAACTATGCCGGTGTCTACCAGGCCACGATTGATTTCTGCAAAGAAAACGGAGCCTTTGATGTGACCACCATGGGAAATGTCGCCAATGTCGGTCTCATGGCGAAAAAGGCGGAAGAATATGGATCCCATGATAAAACTTTTGAAATCGAATCTGCGGGTAAGGTTCAGGTAGTTGATGGATCCGGTAAAGTGATACTTTCTCACGATGTTGAAACCGGGGATATCTGGCGGATGTGCCAGACCAAGAAAGTGTCGATTATTGACTGGGTTAAACTCGCGGTCAAGCGGGCACGCCTCAGCGGAAGCACAGTCATATTTTGGCTCGATAAAAATCGTCCCCATGATGCCAACCTGATCAAATATGTGAACGCCAAACTTACCACTTTGGAGACCAACGGATTGGATATACAAATCCTTGCTCCCATTGAGGCAACCAAGAGCACCTGTCAGCGATGCAAAGACGGTCTCGATACCATCTCGGCCACCGGTAATGTACTCCGCGATTACTTGACCGACCTCTTCCCCATCCTTGAACTGGGCGCCAGTGCGAAAATGCTCTCGATCGTTCCCCTCCTTGCGGGAGGTGGGCTCTTTGAAACCGGAGCTGGCGGATCTGCTCCTAAGCATGTTCAACAATTTATGGAGGAAGGACATCTCCGCTGGGATTCCCTTGGTGAATTCTTGGCGATCGCCGTATCCCTTGAGGATTTAGCCAATAAGACCGAAAATGCGAAAGCCCAGGTGCTTGCGGATTGCTTAAATTCTGCCATCGGTAAATTTCTTGATGAAAACAAATCTCCCTCCCGCAAAGTGAATGAGATCGACAACCGGGGCAGTCATTTCTACCTCACTCTTTACTGGGCGGAAGCTCTCGCCGGGCAGTCAGAAAACGCGGATCTCAAAACCCAATTTTCAGGACTGGCTCAAACACTCCGCTCGAACGAAGAAAAGATTGCACAGGAATTAATCGAAGCCCAGGGATCGCCCATTAACTTGGACGGGTACTATTTGCCCTGCGATGAGTTAGCGGCCGCTGCGATGCGTCCCAGTGCCACCTTCAACGAATCTTTGGCAAGCCTGCTTTAAAGGAGTATTACCACTTGCGGATTAGAAATTCTCTAATCCGGGCTTTCATCATTGCCTTCTTACTGCATGAAGTTTGAAGATTTGCGTATGCAAAAAATATTCATTCTCACAGCATTCCTGCTTATTTGCACCATCTTCAGCTCGGCGAAAACCAAAACCAATGTGCTCTTTATTCTGATCGACGACATGGGTGCCCATGACCTAAGCAACGAGGGGTCCGAATTCTACGAAAGCCCAAACGTCGATCGTATCGCCAACGAAGGCATGAAATTCACCCGCGGATACGCCACCTGCCAAGTTTGCAGCCCCTCCCGGGCAAGCATTCTCACCGGAAAATATCCAACCAATCATGGTATCACTACCTGGATCGGAGATGCGGCCGGAGAAACCTGGGCGAAGCGGGGCCGGCATGACAGTCATTTTCCTTCCGAATACGAGCGGAGCCTACGGGCGTCCGAAATCACGCTCGCAGAAGCCATGAAGGGTGCCGGATATAAAACTTTCTTTGCCGGCAAGTGGCACCTAGGCTCGGAAGGTTCCTGGCCCACCGACCACGGCTTCGAGATTAACCGGGGAGGATGGGATGTGGGCAGTCCAAGAGGAGGCTTTTTCTCTCCCTGGCAAAATCCCAACCTTGAATCCGGACCCACCGGAGAATCCCTGACCCTCCGCCTCGGTCAGGAGACTGCCGATTTCATCGAGAAGCACAAGGACCAGCCCTTCCTCGCCTACCTTTCCTTTTACACCGTGCACGGACCGATTCAGACCACTCAGGAACTCTGGCAGAAATATCGTGATAAGGGTGATAAAATGGGTCTAACCAAAAACAAGGATCGCTTCCTCTTCGACCGCCGGCTCAATGTCCGCCAGGTTCAAGACTGCCCGATCTATGCCGGGATGATCGAACTGATGGACGATGCAATCGGAACCGTGCTCCATAAACTGGACGAACTCGGCCTCGAAGAAAAAACTATCATTTGCTTTACATCGGATAATGGAGGCGTTTCTTCCGGGGATGCCTACGCCACCTCTAACCTACCTCTTCGCGGGGGCAAGGGCCGCCAGTGGGAAGGCGGAATCCGCGAACCCTTTTACCTCAAAGCCCCCGGGATCACGCAGCCCGGTTCAACCTGTGCCACTCTGGTCAGTGGCATCGATTGGTATCCCACCCTTCTCGACCTCTGCGGGATCGAAATTCCCAAAAACCAGAATGTCGACGGGATCAGCCTTGTTCCCTTGTTAAAAGGTAAAACGATTGAGGATCGTCCGCTTTATTGGCATTATCCTCACTACGGCAACCAGGGCGGCGAACCCAGCTCCATCATCATGGAAGGTGACTGGAAACTGATCCATTACCACGAAGATGGACATGATGAATTATATCACCTCGGAAATGATATCGGTGAACAAAATGATCTCACGGCCGTAGAGAAAAAACGAGCTCAACAAATGCGTAGGAAATTGGATGCTTGGTTGAAACAAACAAATGCTAAGTTTCCCAAGCCTAACCCGAAATTTGACTCAAATAAAAGAGAAATTCGCTGGAAAAATATTGAATCCTCAGGCAAGCAAGGACTGGAAAAACAACACGCCACCTTTCTAGAACCTAATTACAAGCCAAACCAAGACTGGTGGGGAAGCTCCGTGGATTAATTCCAAGCCCAAGAATTCTAAAAAATCATTGAATCGTCACGCGCCCGCAAGGGGCTCGCGATGACAAGGGTGATATTTTACCACGAAGATAGTAAAGAAATATTAGGCTACCGTTGTCATTGCGTGGAGGGAACGAAGTGCACGATGTGGCAATCCATCGTGTCTCGGAGTAAGTTGGCGGATTACTCTGTTCGGTTGGTGACGGCCAGTGGATCGCCACTACTTTCAGCCCTCGCGATGACAAACTGGAGGGGGGCTTGCGATGACAAAATGGAGACTATTGAGCCGCCAGCCAATCGATCAGTTTAGTAAGGGCCCGGGCCCGATGACTGATCTTGGCTTTTTCATCCAATGAAATTTCCGCAAAGGTCGAATCGCTTTCGTCTGGCAAAAAGAGCGGATCATAACCAAAGCCCCCGCTCCCCTGCCGTTCGAATAGAAGTTGTCCCTCGCAGGCACCATAAAAGGTTTCTTCCACCCCTTCTCCAACCAAGGCAAGCACGCAACGGAAGCGACAGGTACGATCCTGTTCGGGAACATCTTTCATTTCCTCTAATACCTTGTCGTTATTTTTCTCGTCATCGCATTCCAAACCCGCATAGCGGGCGGAAATGACTCCGGGGCGTCCATCGAGGGCATCAATTTCAATCCCGCTATCATCGGCAAGAAACCAGCCATCGCGTGGCCCCACTTCT
>MDTB01089738.1_pt1 | contig 12796 bp, 10 predicted proteins | sample 811161 | NCBI WGS metagenome assembly MDTB01 (sample SAMN05326650, study PRJNA326480) | marine metagenome | isolation source: seawater | place: Mediterranean Sea | collected 2009 | reverse complement strand
TTTTTGACCAATACCATTTAAAATCACACCTACATTTGTTTCAGATTCGTCTGAGACCTTGCTAATATGTGAAAGCACATCTTTATCAGTAACATTACATCTAGTTAGAAAAATTACAACATCTGATTTACTAATTAAAGATTGTGTGTCTGCTACAAGAAGTGTTGGAGCGCTATCGATAATAATATGATCATAAGATTTTCTTGTATCCTTTAATAGAATATCAATATTTCCATTATTTAATAAATTTAACGGGTTTGGAGGTAGTGGACCTGAAAGAAGAATATCAAGTCCAATACTATCAAAAGGATTTATTAAATTCTTTTTCCATTTTGTTTTATTATCAACTAAAAAATCAACTAATCCAGGAGCGTTTTTATTATAACCAATGTATTTATGTAACTGAGGATTTCTTAAATCACAACCAATTAATAAAACTTTCTTGCCAACAGACGAAAAACTAAGAGCAAGATTAAGAGCATTTAAAGTCTTACCTTCTCCTTTGATTGATGATGTAACTAAAATAATATTTGATTTAGAATCATTTTTTTGAAGATAACGAACATTAGACATTAACATTCGAAATGATTCAGAAATAATTGAACGATCATTTGGATTTGAAAAAACTTTCTCAGTTTCAGGTAAATCAAAAAATGGTATTTCTCCAAGAACATTTAATGAGTATTTTTCTAAATCTTCTCTTGAGTGAACTTTATTATCAAATAAAAAGAGAAAATATAGTACAATAAACGGTAATAGCAATCCAACTAATAATGCAAATACATATATAATAGTAGTTTTTGGTGAAATAGGTAATATACTAGAAATTGAATACTCAACGACCTTAATACTTGGCTCTGTTACAGCAAAACTGACTTGTGCTTCTTCTCCTTTTTGAAGCAAAAATAAATATAATGCTTCTTTTACCTTTTGATTTCTTTCAATAGATCGAAGATCTTTTTCTTGGGAAGGAATATTTGCAACATTTTCTTTAACATTGTTTGATTTTTCTGTAAGCTTTTGGTTTAAAACATTAAGTTGAAAAAGATAATTATTTAATGATGAAATAATATTTGACCTAACATCAACAATTGAATTACTTAGTTGATTAAGGTATGGATTATTTGGACCAGCGCTTGTTTTCAACTTTCGTTGTTCTAAAATTAAATCATTAAAAGATTTTATAAGTGTATTTATCTCAAGGTTATCTACACCAACATTCGAAGGCAATAATTCAAAATCTAATTCTGAAAGTTCGTCTAATAAACTTGATACTATAAAAATTTGATTTTCATTTAAGAAAATACCCTCCTCAGATTTTAGACTTTTTTCCAAAGAAATAGAAGAGTTAGCAGTTAAATCTACTAGTCTATTTTTTACCTTAAAAGATTTTTTATCGACTTCTATAGCGTCCAGTTCTGAAGCAAGGTATATATATCTGTCGTTTACAAAGTCAATAGTTCGTTTGTGAATAAGTTGTCTATCTCTTACGCCATCATTATTAAAAACATCGATAATTTGGTTTACTACTTTTTTAGCATATTCAGCATTTGGATGATTATAATTTATATTAATTATGTCGCTTTCCCTTCCAACTTGAGTAACATCAATTTTTTCTTTAAAATCATTTACTAAATCAAAAGAAGAAGTGAAATGAATATTGTATGAATTTTCAATCCATTTTTCTTTTTTTACATTATTAATTTCAAAAGGAAGATCATGTTTAACACCATTTGTTGCAAATCCTTTAAACAGATATTCTTTATCTGTAAAATTATTAGTAATAAGAAGATTATTTTTTTTTAATTCCAAATTAAATGATATTTTTTTTAGCGTGTCAGCTTTATATTCAGTTATTATATCAAAAGGATATTCTAAAACTTTAGATGAAATTATATCTCCAACACCTTCTACAGATAAATTAAGTTTAAGATTAGTAATAACTTCTTCTAAAATTGATGCAGATTTTATTATTTCTATTTCATTTTCAAGATTTATCTTTGAATTTGAAAACAAATCTTCGGCAGATGGCATTTCCAGATTATTTTCCTTTTTATCAAGTATTTGAATTTTAGCATTTGTCTCATAAACTTTTGCAGTATATCTATTAACTAAAAAGGCAATACAACTAAATATTAGTAATGAAGCCAGAAAGTATTTCCAAAAAAACAAATATTTAAAAAATTCATTTGTTAAATCAAATGAATCATCTTCTTCAAATTGATTTTTATATTCTGAATTGGTATTATTCATTCTATTTATTTATTATTAATAGTGTTATACTTAAAAGTAGTGAAGAAATAGATGCAATTGAGGCCGGACTTCCAACAAAACCAGCACTTTTTATTTTACTAAAATTTGGTTCAATAATTATAACATCATTACTTTTTATATTATAATAAGGTTTATCTATTAATTTACTGCTACTTAATGAAAATTTATAAACTTTTGTCAATCCATTTTCTTGTCTTATTAATTTAACATTATTTCTCTTTGCAGTTATCAAGAGATCACCTGCAACTCCAAAAGCCTGAAAAATATTAAGTTTATTATCATAATAAGTAAATGTACCAGGATTTCTAACTTCACCGAGGACTGTGAATTTTGAATTTATCTTTTTAACCTTAACATGGGGATTAGTTAGATGACCTAGATCGACAAGAAGATTTTTTATTTTAAAAGCTAATTCACTTTCTGAAAAACCAACAGCATATATTTTTCCTAATATAGGGTAATTTATAACAGAGTCTTGTTCAACTAAATATCCACTTACAACTAATAATTCAGAGTTTAAATTTGATTGAAAATTATCTATACTGTTGTATGGAATGGACGTTTCAGGAATAGCTGTGTTTATATCGATTTTTAGAACATCTCCGATCTCAATTTTATTTTTGTTGTAGTTATCAATCTTTTTAACACTTCCTTTTTTTATGTCATCAATGTAAACAATATGTTTATGATGAGAACAAGAAATTAGTAAAGAAAATAGAAAAGGAAAAATTAAAACTAAAAAACTCTTATTCATTTATTATTATTTTTTCAAAATTAACTATTTATTTATTTTAAAATCAATTAAAACTGGTGATTATTTAAATTATATTAATATTTACTTGTTGAGTATTTTTTTCGCTTTATATTTTTTTGAAAATTTTTGTTATATCAAAAAACTACTCAGAATAAAATAACACATTATCTTTTTCTTTATTAATAAATTCATGCTCTAAAGTTTTCTTTAATCCTTCTTCTAAAGTATATGGTGAATTAAAAAATTTATTAACTTTAGTAGAGTCAAATTGAGTTGTTGCACAAAATTTCTTTACCCTAACCGCTGAAACGGGAAATTTCTTTTTTATTAAAACTGAAATAAAGTCTATAAAATAGCCAGCTATTATTCCTACAAAGTATGGGATTTTTATTTTAGATAATTTAATATCCATCTTTTCTTCAATGACTTCAGTAAGCTGCGTCATTGTAAAATCAGGTTTATCAACATAATTATAAACATGAAAACCTAATTCTTGTTTTTCTATGACGTTTTTAATTAATGCTACAATATTACCTACATAAGCCATAGACTTTTTATTATCACCTTTGCCTATCATCATAAATCTTCCAGAACAAATCTGATTTAATAAATTATATACATTCCCTCTATTACGCTCACCAAAAATAACAGTAGGACGAATAATTGTAACAGTTTTTCCCTTTGGATCATTATCATACCATTTTTTAATTTCTTGTTCAGCCTTCCATTTACTTTTGCCGTAATGATTGAACGGATCAGCAATCATGCTTTCATCAGGATTTAATTTGTTTAAACCATAAATAGCAACAGAGCTAGTAAAAATTAAACTTTTAATTCCCGATTTATCCATAGCATCTAATATATTTTTGGTTCCTTGCACATTAACATCATAATATAATGAAACAGGGGAAATATCATCTCTGTGCTCTGCAGCTAAAAGCACTACACTTTTAATGTTAGGATCAAATACTAACTCATTTTTGTTTCTAACATCTCCAATAGTTGTAATATTATTATAAAATGGGCTTGGATTTTTATCAAAATTAGAAATATTGTATTCTAATAATTCTTTTATTAAAAATGTTCCAACAAATCCTGATCCACCAACGATTAAATATTTTGACTTACTCATAACTATTTTTTTAAATTAAATATGAACCTCTCTTGCCTTACTCCAATCAACCATTCTATCAGCAGTCTTTAAGTCAATAAAATCAAAATCCTTTAACCACATTTCAAGTTTTGATTTACAATTTTTTAGACCTACAGTAGATTTAAAATTCTTAAGAGGTGATAGTCCAGGAATAGGAGGCTGTAAATAATCGAAATCTCGTGGATGAAAATATGACATTACATAATTTGATTTTTTTGTCCAATTTTTAATAATTCTATATGGCATTATGCGAAAATAACCACCTCCTGAAAAGACAAAATTTTTATTTAAAATAGTATGAATATTAATTGGAAACTCTTTTAATTTCATCCCGTTGTAATTAATAATTGAAGGAGTAGACAAATTATGCTTAGTCAGTCCACCATGAAATCTTTTACCTGGAAAAACAGAACAATCAATTTTAATACCTAACTCATATAAAACTTGAAAAGCCCATAAGTTATTTTCTGTAATACTAAAACCTGGAGCCCTAAAAGATGTTACTTTTTTTCCTGTACAATCTTCAATTGTTTTAATTGATTTTTCAACATCATTATAAAATCTTTTCCTGCTTTGAGTGTATGCTAATTGATGTAAATGAGTATGACTTGCAACTTCAAAACCAAGATCACTCAACTTTCTTATAAGATTTGGATATTTTTCTGCTACCCATCCTACTACGAAAAAAGTTGCATCAACGTTAAATTTATCAATTATTTCAAAAATAGTATTCATTTCAAATTCAATTCTAGATTCAAAATTTAGCCAGTCTTTTTCTGATTTTGTTAAATCATTATCTAATATGTGGAACCACTCCTCTATATCAAAAGTTAAAATATTCATAAGCTATCTTACATCAAAATTAATAAGACCAAAATCCCAATTAGTTTTCTTCATAAGAATTTCACTAAAATCTTTATTAATAACATCAATAATCAAATTTAAAGTTTTTGGTTCGAAAAGTTTTGGGAGTTTAAAAATTAAAAGCTGGTAAAAGTTAATTACTCCTAGAAACAAAATTAAATCTACATTATACGATTTTATCTGTTCGAACGAAAAAAGTAAACTTTTACAATCCTTTTGACCATTTTTTTTATTTAGAAAATCAATAAGATAAGCTGTTTTGATATTATTTTCATAAACTATAGCAAATACAGATTTGAAATTATCATTTTCAAATATTTTTTGGTCATCAATGTATCTTTGTTTTTGAAATTCAATACAATTGTCAATCTGTATAAAAGAAAGATCTATTTTATTGTGTTTAAAGAATTTAAAAATGAGTTTGTTAAGATTTAAAAAAACTGTGTAAATAAATAATGATAAAAATGACAGATTAAAATTCATTTTGAAAAAAATATTTAAAGGAAATAAATAATAATTTATTGAAAATAAATCTTTCATTCTAACAACTTTCTTCCAATACATATATGCATTATCATTTGGAACAGCAACAACTGCGATTATATTTGCTTTTTTTAATTCCTTTTTTAATAAATTATACATATTTAAAAGAATAAAAGGATCTTTTTTTCTATAGTCTAAATGTATAAATGTATCTACTGCTAAACCGATTAAATGTTTATGAGAATCAATTTTATAATTATATGGAATAATAGTACATGCTCCAACAACCTTATTCTTGTCAACTAAAAACACATGGTAAGAACTTCCAGTGATATTGTTTACATATTTTTTTTTAAAGTATTGTAAACTTTTATTCTTATTAAAAATAGAATTAAATTCAGAAGTATATGAATTTAACAAATCATTAGAAATATCATTTGTTTTATAAAATTTTAAATTCATAATTTGCTTATGACTTCTTTTTTCCTCTAGCATTTAATTTTAGCTTAGAAAAAATAATTCTAACTGGAATTTTATATTTGTCAAGATTTTCTTTACAATGACTTTTAATTTTTGATTTTAAATCTTGAGTATTTTCTAGATTAGAAAAGATTTTAGCACAAACAATATTTCCAGTAATATTATTTGATTCAGCATAAACTGTTGAATCTAATACACCTTCTATTTCATTTAAAATCTTTTCTACTTCAGATGGAAAAACTTTTAAACCTCCAACATTAATTATATCATTTTTTCTACCAATAATTTTTATGTAGCCACCTTCAAACTCTTCTACAAGATCACCTGTTTTGTACCATCCGTTTTTTAAAAAATTATCACTATCATGATTTTCATATCCAGCCACAGTATTATTAGACCTTAAGTAAAGCTCACCATCAATTATCTTGTGACTATTTTCACTATCTTCTATCTTGAAAAGAAGGCTATCGGAGGATTTACTAGAAGTTTTCAATATACCTGTCTCACTTGTTCCAAAAGTCTGTAACAATTTAACTCTAGGTAAAATTTTATTAATTTTTTTTAATAAAACTTCTGGCATACGTTCCGTACCATATGTAATCATTTTTAGAGATTTGAAACTATCTATCTTAAAATCATCATCAAGAAATAGTAAGTTTAAAAATGTTGGAGAAGTTGGAAGAATATTAATCTTATATTGTTTTATCAATTTAATAATTGTCGATGGCTGTCTATCCTTTGGAATAACAATTGGCGATCCTGAAATTAGACATTTAAGTAATGTATTAATCCCTCCAATATGATCAAACATTAAAAAAATTAAAAAAATTAAAGATTTTTGTCTTCTTGGAATAGATATAGATGAAATCAAACTTGTGAAGTTTTGAATCATTAACTTTGGCTTTCCTGTTGTTCCACTAGAAAAAAGGACTAAACCAGTACTATTTGATGGGACTTTTAATTTTTTTTGATTTTGAGGCTTAAATACTTTGATTTCAATTTCGCCATCTGAGCTAACTTTTATTATTTTTGAAGGGCTTGATTCTGATATTTTAACATCAAATTCTTTTTCTGTTGTTTTAACAACTGGAATAATATTAATTTTCTTAGAAGACAAAAACAAGAGTAATGCAATTGAATAGAAATTATAATCTGAATAAATTAAAATATTCTCATTATCCTCTAGTTTTTCAGTTAATTCTTTATCATACTTAGATATTTGATCAAATAAATCTTTATATGAATATGTAGATGATGAATCAATTACAGAGATTCCGCTATAATTTTGAATGATATCCTTAATCATAAACCGCCTAAATATAGTGTTTGTCCAGTGACGAAAGAACTTTTTTCACTTAAAAAGAATTTTACTACATTTAAAACATCATCAAAAGAACCAAATCTTTTAATAGTTTGTTTTTCTAAAATTTCTTTAACTTTATCTTTTGGAACAACTTTCATTAAATCTGTATCAACTGGAGTAGGACCAATCGTATTTACTGTTATATTATATGGAGCAAGTTCTTTTGACATAATTTTGGACATTTTTTCAATTGCAGATTTACTTGAAGCATAAACAAGCTCTCCCTCTAAATCTAAAGGAACTGCAATTGTTGAAAAATTGATAATTCTTCCAAACTTATTCTTTATCATTATTTTTGAACATTCTCTTGAAAAGTAAAAAGTACCATTAAAATTAGTAGAAAATAAATCATTGACAGTTTTTCCAGGGGTTAATATTGAATGATTAAGTGATGCTTTTCCAGCATTATTTATCAGAAAATCAATTTTTTTATACTTCTTGTAGACTTCTCTTACTAATTTGATTACAGCTTTTTCGTCACCAACATCAGTAGTAAAATGAAAATAGTTTGGATGAATTAAGTCACTTTCAGTTCGGGAACATCCAATAACATTAAATCCGTCTTTTAAAAACGATTCAGTCATAAATCTACCAATACCCTTTCTATTTCCTGTAATAATAATTATCTTATTCATTTGTTTCTTCGATAATGTATCTAGACATAGCAGCAACTGATAAAAAAGGACTTGTTCTTCTTGACATTGCGTTTTCGCTTGTTAATTGCACCTCTATATCAAAAGATTCCTGCAAAAATTGTTCTACTTCAACAATAAATGTTACGAGTTCAATTGAATCAAAAATTGATGAAGAGCCGATAAGTCTTGTGTTAGAACTAATGTCAGATGAAATTTCTATTTCATTTTCTAAAATAAAAGATTTTAAAAGTTCAAGTAATTTATTTTCTAATATTGAGTAATCCATTTTTAAAATTTTGTACTTTAAGTTAATGCGAATTTACAAAATACTATAACAAAAGTTCTAAGTATTTTTACTTATAATTAAGGTTTGTAAACCTGTTTTTTATCTAAATTACTAAAGAAAATTTCTTTTGAAAAAAGCTGATCAAACAAAAATTTTGATTGTTTTTTCATAGCCTCAACATTGCATTTTTTTTGAACAACTTTTTGTAGAGCTAGTGCAATTTCCTTTGGATTATTTTCTTTTAATAAAAAACCATTTAAATTATCTTTCACAAGTTCATTACATCCACCGACATCAGAAGAAATAACTAACAGTTCTGACTTCATGTATTCGATTATGGAAACTGGCAAACCTTCCATATTTGATATTAAAACTCCACAGTCGTAATGAGGCAAGAGATCTGAAACATTACTTATTTCACCAATAAAATTAACTTTGTCAAGTATATTTAAATCCTCAGCATATTTAAGGTTTTGTTTAAACAATTCTCCTCCCCCAACTAAATCTACTCTGTAATTTTTATCATCTAATAGCTTTATTGCATCAAGTAAGTTTTTATGATCTTTTTGTTCTGAATGTCTCGCAACCATTATAAAGTTTGTTTTGTCATTTTCTAAATCATGATTAAAGTCTTTTTTAATTTCTGTATCTAAACCTATCGTATTATAAATAACACAACTATTTTTAACAAGAAAATTTTTATTTTTCGCAAATTTATAATCATGCTCACAAACATAAATAGCCTTAAATGTTATAAATTTAAAAAGTCGTTGAATATTTATAAATAAAAACCCAAAAAAAGGTTTTCTTGCTGTATTAAAACCATGAAATGTATGAATTGTTTTAATAGAAAGGAAAAACCCAAATAATCTACCAATTATTCCAGCAACAGTTGAATGGGTAATGATAAATTCAGGTTTTTCTTTTTTAAAAAACTTATAAAGAAAATAAACATCTTTAATCCAGTCTATTAGTTTAAAATTTATTAAAAAATTTAAATTAATTTTTAAAACTTTGTTAAAGTTAGATTTAGTGAAATTTTCATTATTGTTTGCTGAAATAAAAATAACTTCAAAATTTTCTCTCAATTGATACTCAATATGAGTTAAACATACAGATTGAGCTCCTCCATATGGGCTTAATCTACTGATAATATTTACTATTTTCATTTAAAAAGTTTTTTATAAAACAAATAGATTTTTCTAAACATAAATTCAAAATTAAAATTAAATTTTGACATCAATAAGTTATATTCAAAATTATTATCTAAGCCTACACGTCTATCAATACTTGAATTTTTTATAAAATCGCTTAATTCCAACTCACTGTCATCAAGATAATTTTTCACTTGAAAATTTTGAAAATTCATTCTATCACTATCACTTAAAATCATATTATTTAAAGTTTCAGAAATTACTGATAAGCTAGTAATATTCCATCCAGAACTAAATGTGATTGGGGTATCTCTGTATAGAATTGTAGCAGTAGGTTTCTCATGAAACATTGCTGTTATTGATATACTACTTGGGGTAGTTATTACGTAATCAACTTTTCTTAAACATTGTTCGAAAGTTCCAGATTTAATATTTGAATTCTTATTAATAGTTAACTCTTTTATCAATACACTATCAAATATTCTAAACATGCATCTGTATCCTAACAACTCGATTTCTTTAATAATTCTTTTTAAAATATCTATCAGAATTAACTTTTCAGTTTCGTTATAAAAAGGTGTATTTGCAGCAGTTATCAAAAAACATTTGCTATTACTTTTTTTAATTTTTTCCTTGAAGTTAGGCTTCATTCTTAAAGGCAAGTATTTTGATGCTGAAATTCCATTAAAATTAAAATATCTTGATTCCACAGATCCAACGCAAATAAAATAATCATTTATTACAGGATGAAACAATTTTATATTTTTCTTTTTAAAAATAGGGTTTTGAAAAGCATTTGACCATTCAAAAATTCCATCAGCTAATAATAAAGTCTTAACATTTAAATTCTTGGCACGATTAATAATAAAATTAATTAAATCACTATTAAATGTAAAGTTTATAACTAAATCATAGAACAATATAGTTTTGTCTGATGATTTATATAGGGACATCCCATTAAAAGTACAATTATATTTGTCAGAATCTAGCTCTATAAGGCTATCATAATATGATTTATCTTCTAGAAATAAAATATTATATTTTTTCATTTAAAAATTTTCTAACTGTAAAATAACTCAAAAAGTTTTCTAAAATCACTCCAATAGCAAACATACCCAACATTAAATAAATATTTTTAAAATAAAGAAAATAAAATAAGCCAATAATTAAAGATGCAAGTAACCCAATAAATGTATTTCGTTGTAATGAAGACTCTTTGTCAATAATATTCAAAAAAACACCTGTAGTTCCGGTGCTAATACACAGAAATTGAGAAAAAATAAAAAGTCTAAGAATCATTGCATTTGTTTGACTAGCTATATTAAAATAATTCAATATCGTATTTGGAAAACAGAAAACTAGAATGAAAGGAATAAAGCATAAAAAAATTAATTCTATTCTAGCTTGTCTATAATATTTCTTTAATGAAAGAAAATCTTCTTTTCTAAAAGAATTAGCATATTTTGGAGAGTATAAACTATTAATTATTGCCATACCAATATTAACAACAATCGATATTCTTAAACAAACATTATAAACGGTAATATCTTCCAACAAATTAAAATATCCAGCAAAATATATAGGAAGATTAACAATTAGAAAACTTAATAAAGATGAACTCATTATCTTAAATCCTAATCTAAAATTTTTAAAAAAATTTATATTTGACATTGATAAACGCAATCCTAATCTATATGAAACAAAGTAGATTAAAAGAAAAGACAAAAAACTAGAAATTGTATAAATTAAAAATAAATTTAATTTAGTTTTTAAAACAAAATAAAAAGAGATTACTACAAAAAATTGAAAAATGCCATTTTCGGAAATATTTGATAGAAATTGAAAATTATTTGATCTAAAATATCCTATTAAAACCCAAGTCAAAGATAATGGTATTATTGACAGAAGTACAAAATCAAAAAAATCAACGTTTTGAAAAATTAGATTAAATTTTGTCAAAACAAAAGAGATTATAAAAGATAAGCTAGAAACTACTAAAACAATAAAAAAAGAAGTATTGAGGTTTTTGGTTCCAAAGACAGAATTATTTTGCTTAACTATAACTTGATCTTGACCAAATCTAGAAAAAGATGAAATAAAAGTTACAATTGAAAAAATTAAGAAAATTGCACCAGAGCTACTAGTGTTAAAAGAATTAGTAATAATTAACAATAATAAAAAGTTCGAAGAAATGCTTAATACTTTACCAGTTCCTACATGTAAAAATTTTTTAAAATAGTTTAAGATATTTATCATAAGCGTATACTCTACCTTTAATTATATAATTTTTTTTGGAAAAGCCAAACTGAAAATGAAAAGAAAAAATATTGGGTATAATGAACCCAGCTTTGTAAAGAATATTATTGTAAGTAATAAAAATGTTTGAAAAAAATTGTTTGCTCGAATTTCTTTAATAAACCAAAAAAATATAAAGAGAGCATACAATCCATAAGTATAGAAAAGATTAAATAATACTCCTAAATCTTTGACAAAACCTAAATTTCTGTCAAAAATTATATTATCATAACTTTCAATACCATGTCCCTTTAAGACACTTAAAAAATCCTTCTGCAGCCAAACATCAAACAAATAAATTTTTTGAGTTAAACTTCTAAACGTATCAAGATTGTCTAATCTAAAAAACACATAAGTTAAAACAGATCCCATAAAAAGTATTAACAGTGTAGAAAAACTTATTAAAAACTTCACAGATAAATAACCTTTCCTAAAAAATAAAAATATAAATAGAATAATAGCCAAAAAAATACCAACTAAAGATTTAGTTATGATAATTGAAATAATTCCAAATACAAATAACCTGGTGTTGGGTTTTTTATCAAAAATGTAAATCAATAAAATAAGTATTGTTGAAATTATAGAATAATTACCTGGTTCATACTGAAGGCCACAAGGTCTAAAAAAACCAGAATTTAAATCTATGAAATTTTCACGACTGAAAGGAAATAAAAAATTATGTATTTGTAAATTATTTTGGAAAAAAGTAAACCAAATAAATTCAATAAACAAAGCTGAGATATTTAAGATTAAAATGTTTTTTAAAATTTTTAAACTAATCTTTTTATACTGAATAAGTACTCTATAACCAATATAGCCAATCATAATATTTAAAGTAATTTTAAGAATGTAAGAGATATTTGTTGGCGTAAATACCCAAAGCCAAAAAACACTTCCAAAAAAAAGAATCAGTGTTTTAATTTTTTTTTTGCTGTTAAATTTTAATTTGAGTTCATGAAAAACTAATAATAAAATAAAACTTATGAATTGAGATAAATAAATAATCATAGCAACATTAGTTCTTAAACTAATCTCATATTTATTTGCAACAGATA
>MDTB01013551.1_pt1 | contig 12796 bp, 10 predicted proteins | sample 811161 | NCBI WGS metagenome assembly MDTB01 (sample SAMN05326650, study PRJNA326480) | marine metagenome | isolation source: seawater | place: Mediterranean Sea | collected 2009 | reverse complement strand
GAAGCCGAAGGCCGCAAGTTTAGGTGATTTATTGGCGTCATCGAGGTCAGGTGCGCAGTAGCAAATTAGAGGATTGATAACGATGTCAACGCAGGAAAACAATGACTTTCAGTTTTTAGATGTCGGAAGAGTGGATCCTACTAAAAAGGATCTTGATCAGCGGAAAGACGAGTTTACTGAGATCTATCATCCGTTTTCGAATAAGGATGCCGGATCGCAGGCACATCGATGCCTTGCTTGTGGGAATCCCTATTGTTCGTGGAAGTGCCCAGTACACAATCATATTCCCAACTGGCTTGAGCTGATTAGCCAGGGGAACATCATGGCTGCTGTCGAACTGTGCCATCAAACCAATTCTTTACCAGAAGTTTGCGGACGGGTTTGCCCGCAAGATCGCCTGTGTGAAGGCGCATGCACCTTGAATGATGGTTTCGGTGCGGTCACGATCGGGTCGGTTGAAAAATATATTACGGATACCGCGTTCGCTCTAGGCTGGCGCCCTGATATGTCGGATGTTGAATGGACTGATCGGCGTGTTGCGATCATCGGTGCTGGTCCGGCAGGCCTCGCAGCAGCAGATATTTTGGCGCGTGGTGGCGTGAAGCCTGTGGTATTTGATCGTCATCCTGAGATTGGTGGTCTCTTAACTTTTGGGATTCCTGAATTCAAGCTCGAGAAATCAGTCATGAATCGTCGTCGTGAGATCTTCGAAAGCATGGGTATTGAATTCCGTTTGAACACCGAAGTTGGTCAGGACATTTCTGTTGGCGAATTGATGGAGACTTTTGACGCAATCTTTCTGGGAATGGGGGCCTATACCAACATGGCTGGTGGATTCCCTGGGGAAAGTCTCCCTGGAGTCTTCAAAGCACTACCGTTTTTGATTTCAAATGTGAACCGTTGCCTTGGATTTGAAAAAGATCCCAGTGAGTTTATCAATATGCAAGGTAAGCGTGTGATCGTCCTCGGTGGTGGTGATACGGCAATGGATTGCAATCGGACATCGATTCGCCAGGGAGCGAAGTCTGTGACCTGCGTCTATCGCCGCGATGAAGCCAATATGCCTGGGTCACGTCGCGAGGTTGCGAACGCACGAGAAGAAGGCGTGAAATTCATGTTTAACCGTCAACCTGTTGAAGTTGTCGGCGATGCGACAGGTGTCACTGGTGTAAAGTTTGTGACAACGCAACTTGGTGAGCCGGATGCAAACGGTCGCCGGAGTCCGGAAGTTGTTCCAAGATCTGAAGAAGTGATTCCTGCGGACTGTGTCCTCATTGCTTTTGGGTTCCGTCCAAGTCCGGCAGATTGGTTTACCGATTTGGATATTCATACTGCGGATTCGGGGCTTGTTTTGGCGAGCGATGATCAGGAACTTCCGTATCAGACGACCAACCCAAAGGTGTTTGCTGGTGGCGATATGGTGCGTGGTTCAGATCTGGTGGTCACAGCTATTGCAGAGGGACGCAATGCGGCACAATCGATCCTCGATTATTTAGATATTCGATAAAGATATTGGATTCCTGAAAGAATCTTGATTACACCGACCGTTTTTAGAAATAAACGATAAGAGGGCAACGAGAATGCGCGACGAGACACTATCGATCCATGCGGGGTATCAAACCGACCCAACAACCAAGGCGGTCGTCCCACCGATTTGCCAAAATGTGGCGTTTGAGTTTGATGATGCAGCGCATGGGGCGGCGCTATTTAACCTTGAAGTCCCGGGAAATATCTATACCCGCATCATGAACCCAACATGTGATGTGCTTGAACAACGCGTCGCGGCTCTTGAAGGTGGCATTGCCGCGCTTGCCGTCTCGTCTGGGATGGCGGCAATCACTTACGCATTGCAGACACTTGCCAGTCAGGGTCACAACATTGTGACGACACCACAACTGTACGGTGGGACCTATACGCTATTCGCGCACATGTTGCCGAGCCAGGGCGTTGAAGTGCGTTTCGCTGAAACTGACCGTGCGGAAGACTTGGAAAAGTTGGTCGATGAAAATACGCGCGCGATTTATTGCGAAACCATTGGTAATCCAGCCGGTAACATCGTCGATATTCGCGCAATGGCTGCGATGGCGTCTCGCAATGGGTTGCCTTTGGTCGTTGACAATACGGTCGCTACTCCAGCGCTTTGTAAGCCAATTGAATTGGGTGCCAATATTGTTGTGCACGCGCTGACAAAGTTCATGGGAGGCCATGGCAACTCACTGGGTGGAATTATCGTTGATGGCGGTAACTTCGATTGGACTGCACAGGGAGACAAGTTCCCTGGGATGACTGCACCTGAGCCTGCGTATCACGACGTTGTGTATTCAGATGCATTTGGCCCTGCCGCCTTTATTGCGCGGGCACGTACTGTACCGCTTCGTAACACTGGTGCGGCACTTGCTCCAATGAACGCTTTTCTCCTTTTACAGGGCATTGAAACCCTGAATCTTCGGATGGAGCGACACTGCGAGAACGCCCAGAAAGTTGCGGAGTTCTTGCAAGCGCATTCGAAGGTTGAGTGGGTCAGTTATGCAGGTTTGCCCGATCACCCTCATCACGCGCTAGCCCAGAGTCAGCTTGGAGGTAAGCCTTCGGCACTTCTGACTTTTGGTGTGACAGGTGGTTTTGATGCGGGCGTGAAATTCTACGATGCTCTTGGCTTGTTCAAGCGTCTTGTCAATATCGGTGATGCGCGTTCGTTGGCCTGTCATCCGGCATCGACCACGCATCGACAGTTATCGGATGAGGAACAACAATCGGTCGGAGTGAAGCCTGAAATGATTCGCTTATGCGTTGGTATCGAGCACATTGATGACATTTTGGCTGACCTCGATCAGGCCTTATCACTTGTATGACATCGGCATTAAAAAACGATCGTTTTTTAAAAGCATTGCTCCGCCAACATGTCGATCAAACACCCGTTTGGATGATGCGTCAGGCGGGGCGCTATTTGCCAGAGTATCGGGCGACCCGAAAAATTGCAGGTGACTTCATGGGCCTCTGTAAAAATGCAGAGCTCGCCTGTGAAGTAACGATGCAGCCGCTTGAGCGTTATCCGCTTGATGCAGCGATTCTGTTTTCTGACATTTTGACGATTCCTGATGCGATGGATTGCGGTCTTTATTTTGAGGCTGGCGAAGGTCCACGTTTTGAGCGTCCTGTGAGAACACGTGCAGACATCGATGCGCTCCTGGTTCCGTCGATGGCAGATGCATTGGATTATGTGATGAATGCGGTGACAACGATTCGTCGCGAACTCAACGGCCGTGTGCCATTGATTGGATTCTCTGGAAGCCCTTGGACTTTGGCGACCTATATGATCGAGGGTGGAGGATCAAAAGAATATCGCTATGCCAAAGGATTGATGTATTCAGATCCAGATGCGCTTCACGTATTACTCGAAAAGCTTGCGACCGCTGTGACGGATTATTTGAACGCGCAGATCGCCGCTGGCGCACAAGCGGTACAGATTTTTGATACATGGGGTGGAGTTTTGACGGAACCTGCCTATCGTGAGTTTTCTCTTGCTTACATGGAAAAAATTGTCGTCAGCTTGGTTCGTGAATCTGAGGGACGACAAGTTCCAGTGATCCTGTTTACCAAAGGTGGCGGCGCATGGCTCGAGCAAATGGCAGCGACAGGTTGCGATGCGTTGGGGCTTGATTGGACAGTTGATCTTGGTCGTTGCCGGGAGCGAGTCGGATCACAGGTAGCTCTCCAGGGTAATCTTGATCCGTCTGTTTTGTTCGGATCTGATGTATTGATTACATCTGAGGTGGAAAGACTTCTGAAAAGCTTCGGTCCGAACCTGGGCCATGTATTTAATTTGGGCCACGGTATTAACCAGCACGTTGATCCTCAGCGTCCTGCCACCATGATTGAAGCAATACAACGAATTAGCCGCGAGATTCATTCCGGCTCACATTGAGGTCGACATCATGCGCATCTGTAGTATTGCGTTAGGTCTAGTCCTGGCGGTTAGCGCCATGGCGGAGTCTAAAAATTTATCCGATGTATACAATTTAGCGGTTGCCAATGATCCGGCGTTGCGGGCTCAGATTGCAACCCGTGACGCGTCAAAGGCATTGGGGCAGCAGGTTCGTCGTGGTCGTGGTTTGAGTGCGAGTGCGTCAGTGTCTGGAAAGGGAACTCAGAATCTTAAGAGTGACGATGTGTATCGAACAGGTACCTTGTCACTGACTATAAGCATGCCTTTATATGATCGGGGGCTGGATGCCAAAATCGAAAGCCAGGACGCGGCGGTTCGCGAGGCAGACGCGTCGTTAGCCGCGTACCGGCAGACGCATATCATTTCGGTGACGGATCGATATTTTGCTGTGTTGTCGGCGGAGCAGGATTTGCTTGCAGCCCGAGCGGAAGTTGAGGCATTTGAGCGCCAGTTGGAGCAAGCGTCTGAACGTTTAGTTGTCGGCATCGGGACGCGGGTTGATGTGGATCAGGCGCGAGCACAGCTGGATTTATCTCAGGTGGGTTTAATTAGTGCAGAAGTTGCGCTGGATACTGCGAGATCAGATCTCGAGCAATTAGTTGATACCTCAATTCCTGATCTTTTGGATTTGGGAGAGGGCTTCGCGGCAGATCTTCATCGATCATTGCATGATCAACTTGAGATGTCAGTCGATCAACACGCTGACGTGATCGCTGAACAAGAGAGTTACCAGAGTGCGCTAGCAAACCTTGATGAAGCGCGCTCTGAGATCAACCCGACACTGGCTTTATCGTCAACTTTTTCCATATCTGATACGTCAGGCAGTAATACAGCAGCGACGAATGCCAGTGCGCGAAGTAATGTTCTGAGTGTGACATTGTCTGCACCGATCTATACCAACGGTGTTGCTGCTGCAAAGGTTGATGTGGCAAAAGCAAATGTCATCAGAGCAGAAGCGAACTTAGCGAAAGTACGCCGTGAAGTTCGCGCGAGTATGCAGAAAGCGTTTCGTAATCTCGAGGCGAGTGCGCGCACTGTGGAAGCTCGACAGCTGGCGATTGTTTCTGCAGCGAGTCGTGTTGAAGCGACTGAGGCCGCCTATGCGGTTGGATCAGGCGATATCGTCGAGGTGTTGAATGCGAAAAAGGATTTATTTGCTGCAGAACGTGATTTCGCAAAGGCGCGACACACTCATGTCATTCGACAATTGCAATTCGACCAAGCGATCGGAGATCTGTCCGAGTCAGCAATTGCGCGGATCAACCGGTACCTGGTTCAGTGAAAATCACGAGAGCTTGGTGTGAGATTTCCAAGCCATTCGCTGGCATCTTCCAGGGTATCAGCGATGATATGAATGACCCCGTGAGATTCTTGGACTTTTCCTCTTACTTTCAATAAACGGCTGGCCAAGATCTGATGTCTGAATGTTTCCACGAGAGAAGGCCAGACAAGGCAATTAATTTGTCCATCTTCATCTTCTAAGGTGATGAAAACCACACCAGAGGCTGAACCTGGTCGTTGGCGTGTCGCAACAATGCCTGCTACCCAAATTCGAAGATCGGGATGTCTTGGCAATCGATCGAGCTCCGATGACCGTCGACAGGTACGAAACGCTGATTTATTCCGCAATAAATTCATCGGATGTGCTTCAAGCGATAATCCGGTGGTTTGATAATCGGCAACTAAGGTTTCACCAAGTGCAGGAATACGCGGCCTAAAGTCTTCAACTGCCTGAATTGCGCCTTGAAATAATGGTAATTGCGATTCTTGATCTCCAAGTTGCCAAAAACTATCAAAACGATTATCAGTCAGTGAGCGGAATGCATGTGCGCTGGCCAGAACTTCTAAGTCCCTTGTTGAGAGTCCCGTACGGCTTCGAAAGTCGTTGAGGTTCTGAAAAGGATGACGGCGTGCTCTGACGAGTGCGTTCGCTGCCTCAAATCGCAGTCTTTTAATGAGATGCAAACCTAGTCTGACACAGGGAGACCCTTCCGCATCCTCAAGTGTTGATAACCAGTCAGACGCATTCACATCAATCGGTCGGATGTCGATACCGTGACGTTTGGCATCCTGTAGTAGTTGCGATGGCGTATAAAATCCCATGGGTTGGGCGTTTAATAAGCCACAGTAGAATGCCGCTGGGAGATGGCATTTGATCCAAGCTGATAAATACACAAGCAATGCAAAGCTTGCAGCATGTGACTCAGGGAAACCGTACTTTCCAAATCCTTCGATTTGATGACAGAGTCGCTCAGCAAACTCGCGAGAATGTCCTCGTTCCAGCATTCCGTTGACAATTTTTTCATGAAAATGAGATAAGCCATTGCCTGCTTTCCAAGTCGCCATCGCTCGTCTCAGTGCGTCTGCCTCTCCAGCACTAAAGCCGGCAGCCACCATGACCAATTGGATCACTTGTTCCTGGAAAATCGGTACACCAAGGGTTCGATCCAGAACTTGGCTGATTTCTTTCGGTTGTTCTTCTTTGGGATCAACACCATCGCGTCGCCTGAGATATGGGTGCACCATATCGCCTTGAATTGGTCCAGGTCTGACAATGGCCACTTCAACTACAAGATCGTAATAGGTCCGTGGTTTCAGACGAGGAAGCATGGCTAGTTGAGCTCTGGACTCAACTTGGAAAACACCAATCGCATCTCCTTGGCACAGCATGTCATAGACCAATGAATCTTCTGGAGGGATCTCAGCAATTGAACGAGGAGGATGCTGATATCGTCCGTTACGGGGTTGATAGGTTGTCTGATATTGGAGCGCAAGCTCTAAGCTTCCACGAATTGCGGTCAGCATACCGAGTGCGAGAACATCGACTTTGAGAAGCCCCAGTGCATCAATATCATCTTTATCCCATTGCAAGCAGGTCCTGTCTTGCATGGCTGTATTTTCTATAGGACACAATTCAGAGAGTGGGCCGCGTGATATCACGAATCCGCCGACATGCTGTGTGAGATGCCTTGGGAAGCCCAAGATTTCCGTCACTAATTCGGTCAGCAATTGAATTTGAGGACCTTGTGGATCGATTCCGAGCTCAGCAAAGCGTTCAATCATTGCCTCTTTTTTATCCCACCACGCGAGACTGCCTGAGAGTGCTTCAATTAAATCAATTGGTAGATTCAAGGCTTTACCGACATCCCGGATGGCTGACCGTTTTTTGTAGGTGATGACGGCTGCGGCAAGTGCTGCTCGTTCTTTGGAATATTTTCGGTAAATATATTGAATGACTTCATCTCGCCGATGATGCTCAAAATCGACATCAATGTCGGGTGGCTCATTACGCTCCTTAGATACAAAGCGTTCAAATAATACTGATACGCGGCTTGGATCAACTTCTGTAATAAAAAGGCAATAGCAGACCACGGAATTTGCAGCGGAGCCTCTACCCTGACACAGGATGTTTTGAGAGCGAGCATAAGCCACGATATCGTGCACAGTCAGGAAATAGCAGGCGTAGTTCATCTCCTCGATGAGTGTGAGTTCTTTTTCGATCAGGCGAGTGATGTTGTCGGGTGTTCCTTGCTGCCAGCGTCGCTTTGCGCCTTCGAATACCAGATCTCGCAAGAATGCTTGTTCACTATCGTATTGCGGTGGGCAAATCTCTTGCGGGTATTCGTAACGTAAATCACTTAATGAAAAGTCGAATCGGTCCAGAATATTGAGTGATTCGTGGAGCCAGGCGCTTGGATATCGCTGCTTGAGTCCGTGTTGATCCATTAGAGTACGTTCACTTGATCGTTCTAATTGATCTGCGATTTCAATAATTGGGGCACCAAGCCGGATCGCTGTTAGCGTGTGTTGTAGCTTTAAACGCTGACGGATATGCATCAGAGGTCGCTGTGTTGCCACAACAGGTAAGTTCCACTCAAATGCTGTGAGATCGATACGTTCAGCTAGATCGGCTTGATGCCCAGATTCGGGTAAGTGGGCTGCAATCCAAAATCGTCCTCTAAAGGCGTAAGACAAGCTTTCGATTTGAGAGGTCCAGTCCAATGCCTGAGGATGTGGGTGCCACAGACATAATAGTGTGTCTGTATGCCCAATTAAGTCACGTCGCGTTAACTGATACGCACCTTTTGATGATCGTCGTCGTGCGAGTGAAGTCAGTTGTCCGAGTTCTCCCCAAGCCTTTCTGTTCGGTGCAAGAAACGTCAGCTCAAGTTGCTCATCGATTCGGAACCGCGATCCATGCACCATGGGGATATTCAGTGTTTGTGAGGCGAGATGTGCACGAACAGCCCCAGACACGGAGGCTTCATCGGTAACGCCAATCCCTGAGTAACCGAGAGTATGAGCGCGCATCACATATTCTTCAGGATGTGATGCGCCTGTTAAGAAAGTGAAATTAGATGTACAACAAAGCTCTGCAAACATACTGTAATTATATACAGTAAAATGCAGTGCCTCATAGTACGCTCTAAGATCTTATTTCTCGAGTGCAGCGAGCCGTGTTTCGAGTTCTGCTAATTTTGCTTCAGCTTTTGAGAGCTTTTCAGTCTGTTTGTCGTAGTCTTCTCTCGTCACAACGTTCAAATCTTTCAATCCTTGCGCGATTAAATCTTCTGCCTGCTGCTTAAATTGAGCCTGCATTTTTCGAGCAGGCTCTGGCAACGCTTCAGAAATTTTTGTGGCGATGTCATTAAACGCATCTCTATTGAGCATGGTCTATCTCCTTTTGGTTTACCACTTTATGATGCGGGTGATCGGAAAAATTTCATCTCATACAGTTCGCACTATTTTAGTGCCGTGAAAGCCGTTACAGTTCATGGTGTGCGCAATTTCGGTGCTTTCTGACCGGGAAAAACCCGCCAGAACCCGCAATCTCCTGCGAAGTGATTGATTGGCACGGTGTCTGCAATGACTCATTGGGAGGGGTTATTTCTCCCGCTAGGGTCTCGTTAGTAAGGAGCTATACATGAAACTGGTAACGGCGGTTGTCAAACCGTTCAAGTTAGATGATGTCAGAGAAGCACTGTCAGATATTGGCATGCAGGGCATCACTGTCACTGAAGTGAAAGGCTTCGGTCGTCAAAAGGGGCACACCGAATTGTATCGGGGTGCGGAATACGTCGTTGATTTCTTGCCAAAGGTGAAACTCGAAGTTGCTACAACAGATGATCAGGTTGATCAGGTGATTGAGGCGATTTCGAAAGCAGCAAATACAGGCAAGATTGGAGACGGTAAGATTTTTGTGGTCGACCTCGGGCAGGCAGTCAGAATTCGTACCGGTGAATCAGGAAACGAAGCGTTGTAAGCGCAACAACAACACAACTCGATCAAAGACAAACTTCGCAGGAGAGTTATAGTGAACGATTTAGCTACTGTGAGCGGCGATCTGGCCCAGTTGGCCTATGCCCTCGATACATTTTATTTTCTTTTAATGGGTGCGTTCGTGATGTGGATGGCCGCAGGTTTCGCTATGCTCGAAGCCGGCATGGTCAGGGCAAAGAACACGACCACGATTCTAACTAAAAATATTCTTTTATATTCAATAGCTTCGGTTATGTATTTAGTAATCGGCTACAACCTCATGTACATCAATGATTCCTGGACTGGAGTCATACCAGACGTTGGATTCCTAATCGGTGACGAAAATATTGCCGATGTAGTTGTCGCTGGTGGAGATGATGCGCCCTACTATTCAGCTAGGTCTGACTTCTTCTTCCAGGTTGTATTTGTTGCGACGGGTATGTCAATCATCTCTGGCGCGATCGCGGAGAGAATGAAGCTGTTTGCATTTCTAGCGTTCGCAATAGTGTTCACAGGCCTCATCTACCCAATCCAAGGCTCGTGGAGCTGGGGCGGTGGCTTCTTGTCAGAGGCTGGATTTAGCGATTTTGCCGGATCAGGGATTGTCCATATGTGCGGTGCCGCGGCTGCCTTGGCGGGTGTTATTGTCTTGGGAGCACGCAAAGGAAAATATGGTCCCGATGGGGAAATAAATGCGATCCCTGGCTGTAACATGCCGCTGGCAACCCTCGGGACATTTATTTTGTGGCTCGGGTGGTTCGGTTTCAATGGCGGATCAGAATTAATGGTTTCAAATGTAGACGAAGCAAATGCTGTTGCTCAGGTATTTTTGAACACCAATATGGCTGCTGCTGGTGGAGCTATTGCTGCTGCTGTTGTCACTAAAATTTTATTTGGCAAGGCTGATTTGTCGATGGCTCTGAACGGCGCACTTGCCGGCCTTGTGTCTATTACTGCGGAGCCATTGGCGCCAACTGCGTTGCTAGCGACGATAATCGGTGTTGTTGGTGGAGTGATCGTTGTTTTTTCCATCCTCTCTCTTGATAGGTTGAAGATTGACGATCCTGTCGGAGCTATTTCGGTCCATGGTGTGGCAGGAATTTGGGGTCTATTTGCGGTCTTGTTGTCGAATTCTGACGCAACGATGGGCGCTCAGATCTTGGGTATCGTTAGTATCTTTGCTTTTACGTTTATTGCTTCATTAGTCGTCTGGTTTATCTTAAAAGCGATCATGGGCATTCGAGTAACAGAAGAAGAAGAAATTAACGGAGTAGATGTTTCTGAGATGGGAATGGAAGCCTATCCTGAATTCACAATGCGTTCTTAAATATCCTCCTTTGGGACATTGTTGGGGCGGCTTTGCCGCCCTTTTTTTATTTGTGAATTTGCGTACACTCTCCGACTTCCTGAAACATAGGAGAAAAAAACGTGCGCGCTGTATTCCTTGACTACCAATCGATGAAGCCTGACGAGTTGGACTTCGAAAAATTTTCGGGTGCGACTTCAGAGTTTGTGTCTCACGATGTGACTTCTCCTGAGTACGTTACTGAGCGAATTCAGGGGTTTGAGGTGGTCATCTTGAATAAAGTGAAGTTTGAGCGTGCCCACTTTGAAGCAGCGCCTGACCTGAAGTTGATTTTAGTGTCGGCCACGGGGACGGACAACGTTGATAAGCAGGCCGCTTCGGATCATGGTGTTGTTGTTTGCAATGTTACGGCTTATGGCACACGATCAGTGAGCCAGCACACGTTGATGTTAATGTTGATGGTTGCAACTCAATCAGAACGATATCGGAATGATGTCAAGGCAGGACGATGGTCGGAGAGTTCAATGTTCTGTTTGATGGATTATCCAATTATTGATCTCGGTGGTCGCACGCTTGGTTTGGTCGGCTATGGCGAATTGGGTCAAGCCGTTGGCAAACTCGCCGAGGCCTTTGGTATGCGCGTACTTGTGATGGGCCGCGACGGCGTCGACTATAATGATGGGGGCCAGCGGGTCGATTTTGATACGCTCCTCGAGCAATCAGATTTCGTCAGTCTGCATGGTTTATTGAACGCACAAACTCAAAAAATGATGAATCGCGACGCGTTTCAGAAAATGAAACCGGGTTCATTTTTTATTAATACGGCGCGTGGTGGTTTGGTTGATGAAGAGGCGCTTTGCGATGCGCTTGAGTCAGGGCACTTGGCAGGTGCCGGTCTTGATGTTGTGACCACAGAGCCGCCAGCGAGGGATTCTCGTGTTCTTAACTGCCAGCATCCGAATCTAGTTATCACGCCACATTCCGCATGGGCTAGTCGTGAGTCACGGCAACGGATCGTCGATATCATGCAGGCGAACCTTGAGGCCTTTATCGAGGGCGCTCCGATTAATCGAGTTATTTAAGTATGTTGAGCAGTTGCTTAAGGTTTGTGATGGTGTGATCCGCAGGAACATCGTCTTCTGGGACTTGAGCGCGCGTGGTGAACCAGACGGTTCGTATGCCTAACCGGTTCGCACCCATCACATCGTGTTCAATATCGTCGCCGATATGCAGACACTCATTTGGCTGAATCGCGAGCCGCTTGAGCGCTTCTTCGAACATCACCGGGTCCGGTTTTGGCTTTGGGAAGTGCTGAGACTGCAATGAGAACTGAAAATATTGCCCCAAGGGCATTGCCATCAGATCCGCGTTGCCATTGGTAATCGCAGCGAGTGGATATGTTTTTGCCAATATCTCAAGTGTTTCGACTGTGTCTGGATACGGTTCGACCTTCTGTCGTTCCTCATAGAATATGCGAAACCCCTCAATTGCCAACTCTTCAGCAATCGATCGTGTCGCGCCTTTATTTTCAAACCAACGAATCAACGTTTCTCGGCGAACCACCGTCAGGTTATGTGCAATCGTAGGCTGTTCCTCAACAATTTGTTTTCTGACTGCACGAAACGTATCGAGACTAAATCCAGCCATCCAGGCGGGTGGCGACAGACGACGCAAGTGAGCTGCCATTGCATCCTCTGCTTTTAAAATTGATAAATCGGTTTCCCAAAGGGTGTTATCGAGATCAAAGGTCAGTGCGCGAATTGACTTCATGATTTTGTCTTTGCCCTCGGATGCGCTCTGTCGTAGACCTCTGCGAGATGCTGAAAATCGAGGTGAGTGTAGATCTGTGTTGTGGAAAGGCTTTGATGCCCCAGAAACTCCTGGATTGCACGAAGATCGCCTGAGGACTCGAGAAGATGTGTCGCAGCTGAATGTCTTAGGGCATGGGGATGCACATGTTGGTCAAGTCCAGCTGCTTGCGCTCGAAGGTTGAGACGCCGCTGAACAGTTCGTGGCGATACGCCGACCCCTTTTTTTGTTATAAACGCCTGATCAGTGTGACCATGATCCCACTCGGATCGTTGTTTTAGCCACTGTGATAGCGCCTCTCTCGCCTTAAAGCCCACCGGGACAATCCGCTCCTTATTTCCTTTGCCGGAGACTCTGATTTCTTCTGGGTTTCCGTGCATATCCTTGACGGTCAGACCTAAAACTTCCGCAAGTCGAAGCCCGGATGAATAAAGTAATTCATAAATTGCTTGGTCTCGAATGGCTTCGATATCTTT
>MDTB01235003.1_pt1 | contig 12797 bp, 7 predicted proteins | sample 811161 | NCBI WGS metagenome assembly MDTB01 (sample SAMN05326650, study PRJNA326480) | marine metagenome | isolation source: seawater | place: Mediterranean Sea | collected 2009 | reverse complement strand
GCATCAAGCTTGTCCTGTCCGCTAAGCAGCGCCTGAGCATAAACCGAGGCGATATGAATACCGTCTGCTATCGCAACCACTAACACAACCATCGGCCCGAGGCGCGAAATCTGATTCAAGGCAATACCCAGCCAGCTATATGTACCCAATGTCATAATTACCGTCGCACCAGCTATGATAAACAGGCATAGCGCGTAGGGGATGGAACGCAGACAGAACCAGAGCAGCAGAATCCCGGTAATGATAATAATCGGGAGGAGCACCTGGTTGTCCGTTTTCGAAGCGTAATGACCATCCCGTTCAAACAGCACGTTACCGACGGCATAAACCCCAAGCGATGGGTACTGCTCACGCAGTGAATCCCGCAGCGCAATAGCTGACTCAGCAACGCGTAGGCGCACAGCCGGATCATCGTCGATTTTGCCTAGCCGCACGTAGGCAAGCACCATGTCACCGTCTTTGGAAAGAATGCTCTCCGTCAGGTCTTTATCCGCCAACGCAATCGCACGTATTTCCGGTAAATCGGTGGCTGTGACAGCTGTAATATCAGGTATTAAGTAATCCCGGCCATAGCGATTCGCATCGCTGGGATTTAGTCGTGAGTTAATGATGGAAGTCACGGCGATAGCAGACTCGATTTCTGAGTAGCGCTGGGTAAATGACTCGATCGCGCCAAGCACCTCCATGTTGAAGATGTCTGGCAGGGCTTCAAAAGTAAACAAAATGGATTCTGATGCGGGGAAGTCTGCGCGAGCCTGATCCACTTCCTCTTTGTAAATATCCCCTTCGGCAAGAATCGCATTAGAGCTATTGTCCATGGTGGTATAGGTAACCCCCCAACCTATGCCGATTGCGACCAAAATCGTCGCCAGCGCAAGGCTAATCCTTCTATTAACTAATTGGTTGACTAAATCTTCTACCATGCTTGACAATCCTTACTTCTAATCAGCTTGTCTCGAGTTAAACGCCGACTTTGGCTAGGAGATGTTATACCAATGTCACGTGTAAAATATTTGTTAACGCTGTGGATCGTAATGGCCTCGGTAAGCGCCTTCGCCGGGCCTGCCAAGGTAGGCGACTTTGCGCTCCTGGATTCCACCGGCCGCTTCCATCAACTCAGCTACTACGGCGACCAACAAGCGGTTGTTATCACTGCGCAAGCAGCCAGCGCGCTGGCGCGAGTAGACACTTTAAAGGCGCTGCAATCTATAGATGATCAGCTTGACGCAGCGGAAGTCGAATTCTTCGTACTCACCATCGGTGCCGACAGCCTGCGCGACGATATGAACGCAAAACTGAATGCGGCTGACGCTACCTTCCCGATCTTGATGGATCCAACCGGCATCGTTGCAGATGACTTGGGTCTGAATCAGGGTGGTGACAGTGTAGCTATCAACGCACAAACTTTAGCGCAACAGAGCCACGGTGATCTTGCCGCAGTAACGGCGAGCCTTAGCGCAGGTGTGCCACTCACAGCGGCTGCCATGCTGGACAACGCTGCAATGGCGACGCCGGCACGACCAACCGATGTGTCTTACGTCAACGATATCGTTCCAATGCTGGAAAAGAATTGTGTTGGCTGCCATCACGAGGGCGGCATTGGTCCTTGGCCCATGAATAGCCACGCGATGGTAAAGGGCTGGTCGCCAATGATGCGTGAAGTGGTTATGACCAAGCGTATGCCCCCCGGCCAAATAGATACCCACGTAAGCTCAGGCATCAAAGATGTCGCGGGATTGACCTCAGCCGAGCAAGCCAAGCTCATTGCATGGATCGACGCGGGTGCGCCAAAAGATGGTGACTTAGATCCACTCGTTGGCCAGAACTACGCCGGCGGACAGTTTACTCTGGGCGAACCCGATATCGTGTTGACTGTGCCAGCGCAGGAAATTCCTGCCAATGGTGTGCTCGACTACCGCTACGTGCCTGTACAACTTAATTTGGACCGCGACATTTGGATTCAAGCGATGGAGTTTGTGCCTGGCGACAAGCAGGTGTTGCACCACATTATCACTTATCTATCCAGCCCCGCTGACAAGACTGGTGACCGCGATGACGCGGCTGATCGCGGCGAGAACATTGCTGGTTTTGCGCCGGGGCGTCAGCCTGACGCGTTTGCTGATAACAGCGGTCGACTGATTCCAAAAGGCTCTAATTTACTGCTGCAAATGCACTACACCACGTCTGGGCGGGCCACTGTCGACGAGACCACAATTGGTATCTTCTTGCACGACAAGCCACCCAAGCACGTCATGTCTGGGGGTGTGGCTGGCCAGCGCCGCTTTATGATTCCACCCGGCGTAAAAGAGCATAAGCTCAGCGGCGAGATGCTGGTTGAACGCGATGCCATGCTGTACCAGATGACACCGCATATGCATTATCGCGGCCGCTACATGAGCTATACCGCTGAGTATCCCGATGGCACCTCGAAGCTCTTATTGTCTGTGCCAAAGTACGACTTTAACTGGCAATTCAGCTACCGACTTGAAGAGCCGGAGTTTCTCCCGGCAGGCACTAAGCTGATCGCCAGCGGTGCAATGGATAACTCAGAGCAAAATCTCGGCAATCCAGACCCTACGAAGCCCGTGTTCTTTGGTCTGCAAACCATGCACGAAATGTTCTTTGGTTTCGTCACCCTGCGATACACTGACGACATCGTTGAGACAGCGGCCAGTGACGCTGACGCCGGTCAGAGCGATACTGCAGGCGGCGGCTAGCCTCGCTGATTAAAGAATTAAAGACTTTGCCTAAGCGCTACCCGAGCAATCGCTCAGCGAGGTAGCGCTGCCTTGCACAACCACCCCACCGATTGGCTTCTATGATCTGCATCAGCGTTTGTCGCTGATAGTCTTCGAGCAAGGCGATTTATTCGCCTTTAGCACTGCTCTCCAATTGCTTGGAGACAGTACCCAGCGGACATCCTGTACCCTTGCTCAGAACAAGCGCAGAAACGTCTGCGATAAGCGGGACTTTCTACTTGGTGAAGCCGAACGCAAATAGCGAGGCATCAAGCACCCGCAGACACGGACAAGTAGAAATAGATTGTGGAAGCAGTCAGATCAGAACAAACAGATCAACCCAACTAATCTGACTGCAGCTGACAACGGTACAGAAGATCCAATCAGAGCGGCCAATCAGCTTCCCGTTATCCCGATTTTATGTCTAATGTTTCGTCATAGCTTATTTCGTCAGGCTAGTGTAGACGCGATTTACAAAACCCAGAGAAGCGCTTTCTGGCCCATACACTTCGTCAAACTTGCCGGTCGGGTTGGCTGCCATAACCTCTTCCAGCGACATGCCGTCTTCGATCATATTCGCCACCCGCTCGCGCATGGTCTCCAACATGTAAATGTAGCGCTGCAGTGCAGCGGTATCGGTGACCGGTCCATGGCCGGGAATCACGATGGTGTCGGGCTTTATAGCAGCCAGGGTTTGCTTGCAGAACTTAATCATGCCGTCGATGCTGCCGCCACTGTCGACATCTATAAATGGGTAGCCGGAATTGTTAAACACGTCGCCAAGATGCACCGCATTAACACCCTCGAAGTAAATCGCCGAGTCTCCGGTGGTATGCGCTGGCGCGAAATGTAATAAGCTCACCGGCCCGCCGTTGTAATGCAGCGACATGCTGTCGGTATAGGTAATGCTTGGCAGTGCCTCCATCGGATAAGGCTGCTGGTTGTACTTAGCAATGACTAGATTAACCATACCACCACGCGCCATGTCATCTCTGGCCTTAGCATGTGCAACGATGGTGGTGCCTTTTGGACCTAGCGTATTGTTGCCCTCCGCGTGATCGAAGTGCCAGTGCGTGTTGATGGCATAATCGACACCATCGCCGCCGAGTCTGCCGATCTCCGCCTCGATCTTATCCATCATCGCAGGGAACTGATCATCAACGATTAACACCCCATCCGCGCCAATGCTCACAGCAATGTTGCCCCCTGCGCCAAACAGGACATAAAGCCCGTCCGCTACTTTTTCTGAGGTGACTTCCATATTGGCCATATCCCAGCCAAAGGCGTCAGTCAATTCGTCCAGAGTCAGGGCCGCTTCATGATTGTCAGCACGAACGGATGCACTGATTAACAGGCTTGCGCTAAGTAACAAAGCTAAATGCTTCATGGCTATTCCTCTTTTATCGATTTTAATTGCCGAAATCCCATGAGTCGGCGGTTTCGTAACGTCGCATCACCAATTTGGCGATAAGAATTTTATGGACCTCGTCAGGTCCATCAGCAATCCGCAGGGTGCGAGCCCCTTCGTACATGCCCGCTAACGGTAAATCACCCGATACACCCGCAGCGCCAAAAACCTGAATGGCACGGTCGACAACCCGATGGTACGCAGCGGGGACATAGACTTTAATTGCAGAGATGTCGGTGCGCGGATCCGCTCCGGTTTCCATTTTCTCGGCGCAATGAATGGTCATTAATCGCGCTGATTGAATGTCTATGTAACTGTCTGCAACAAAGCCCTGCATAAACTGTTTATCTGCGAGCTTTTCGCCGCCATGAACCTCACGGGTTTGTAGGCGCCCCACCATTAGATCGAACGCACGCCACATCGAACCAATCGAGTTCATGCAGTGATAGACCCGTCCCGCACCTAAACGATCCTGGGCAGCCTGATGACCCGAACCGGTACGGCCGAGTTGGTTTTCCTTTGGAACCCGCACGTTCTCATAAATGATTTCGCAATGGCTCGAGGCCTTGCCCCAAACCGGTACGCCACGCACGACTTTTACCCCTGGCGTGTCCTTTGGCACGATGATTTGCGTCATCCGAGTGTTGCTCTCGCCGTTTTCATCTGCCTCGGATGTTTTGCACATAACGATGTAGAAGTCAGCCGCATGGCCATTTGAAGTAACCCACTTGTGGCCGTTGATAACCCACTCGTCGCCATCTAGTACCGCTGCGGTTTTTATTGAGCGCGGGTCAGACCCCGCGTTGTCTGGTTCGGTCATAGAAAAGCCAGACTGCATGGTGCCTTCGATCAGCGGTGCCAACCATTTTTCCTGCTGCTCCGGCGAGCCATATTTCACCAGGATTTTTTGATTACCGGAATTCGGCGCGACGACCCCAAACAGAGACGCGGCCCCAGGGCTGTAGGACAATACTTCGTTCATGTACGCGTGCTGCATAAACCCAAGACCCATTCCGCCAAATTCCTTCGGGAGATGTGGTGCCCACAAGTTGGCCCGTTTCACAGCAGCTTGCACGCCTTCACGACGTTCTTTTGCCTCAGCTATCGCGTCTTTGTCGCTACTGCCTGAAGTCCGTACCCCCCACAGTGCTGCTTCGTGCGGCAAAATCTGCTCGTTAATAATGGCCGCCGTGGCCATACGTATTTCATTGATTTCATTGTCCAGCGTTGCCACTGGTTGTACATTCATCGCCATGAACCCCTCCTCCAAAGTCTCATTTTGAACCTAGATAAATCGATTAAATTATTGTTATATATTTATTTTATCTCTCACTTCCATGCTCGCTATATCGCAACCGGAGCAGGGTCGACCGGTTTCCAGCAACTTAAAAACCCCGTCGATTACGATAATAAATCCAACGGTCCCGCGCTGGCATCCACCACCTGTCCAGCCGGTGCACCGAGCCAGCTTTCAGCAGCTGTCGCATACACTCGTCGGAAGTCCGTGGTGTGATGCAGATTGCCATCAGCGCTTAGCTTTGTCAGCGAGGGTGGTTCGCCATAGTGTCCGCCTCGCACCGGATGCCCTGCCATAAACAAGGTATTGGCAGTGCCATGGTCGGTGCCACGATTTGCATTCTCGCCGGCACGCCGTCCAAATTCCGAGTGCATGAGCACCAACACTCGATGCGCTTGCTGCATACGCTCCAGATCACGAATGAAGCCATGCACCGCATCCGATACATAACTCAGCAGGCGCCCATGCAGCGCAGCCTGTTGTACATGGGTATCAAATGCATTGTTACGCACGGCAACGTGATAAATCTGCGTCGGTAGCTTCGCTTCAATGCAGGCAGCCACCTTCGGTAAGTCCATAGGTGCAATGCCATAATCCACTTGCTGACGATAGCTGGACCAAGCGCGCCGAATATTCTCCGAGGACTGCTTGGCACTGGCATGCACGGCTAACAGATAGTCTGTTTCGGTCTGCACCGCACTCGGCAACGTCACCGTGTCCGTAAATGTCTGTTCATTCCAGCGCTGACGCCGGAAACGCATCGGATCATCAAATACCACCGGCGTATGCAATCGACTGTTGACCGCCAGCGTTTGTTGACCACCGATGGCAATCAGCATGTCCTGACGTCGCTGCGGTGACAGTTCGTCCGCGAGACGACCCAGCCAGCCATACGCATTACCGCTATGCGGCACACCGGTATGCCAATAGGCCATAGAGGTAAAATGGGAGAAAGAGGGCTGTGCGTAACCGCAGCCGTGGACTACGGCCAAATTGCCCTCCTGCCAAAGCTCGTGCATGCCGGCAAAACCTGGATTAAAGCCAAAGTGATCGTCCAGGCGCAGCAGTTGATCTGCCTTCAAGCCAAGCTTGGGGCGCAGTTGGTAATACGCGTCGTCGCCATAAGGTACGACGGTGTTCAGACCATCGTTGCCACCGGAAAGCTCCAGCACCACCAAAATAGGCACAGCATCGTCATAGGCGCGCTGCGCGACGAGCGAGTTTGCCATTGTAGTCCGTCCTAGCGCGGAGGCTGCCGCTAGCCCACTCAGTCCAGATAAAAATTGTCTTCGCTGCATATTACCCCCGCTGTCTAACTCAATTGATATTCGGGCCGACTTAACATGAGATGCAGCAATTTGCGCAGAGGCTCCTCAAGATAGCTCGCCGCAGCTGGAATATCCGTAGTGCCCAGTTCATCGCGCAAAAAATCGGTTAGTGTCTCGCGCACGCCAGGGCTAAGAGAAACTGAAAAGAAGCGGGCCTCGAAAAATTCGACGACCTCCGCCGGTGTTGCTAACGCCGCAGCTGTCACTTCTTGTGCGAGATTTAATCTGGCAGTGTGGCGCGGGATAGGCAGCACCCGCTCAATCGCCATTTGCCAACCACGCATGCTGCCGTAACGCGTATTGAAGGCCTCATCCCGATCCGCCATAAGATTGGATTGGGCCATCTCTCCACCCTGCTGCATGTTGGTTGGCTTGGTCGCCGTCGATATATTCATGCCGCTGCGCAGCCGGTCCTGCACATTGACGATCTCCGGCGTCAGCATTGGATAACGATCCGGCGCAATAAAACCAATGTCTGGAAACGCGACATCCAGCACAAAGTTCGCACGTTCGAACAACAAAGATGGCGTGATCCAGCTACGGCCCTGGGACCAGCCGGCGACGGTGGGCGGATACAGCAATCGCTGCCCTAATGCGTCGGTAGTGTAATTGAAATCAGGAATCCCGGGCACCTGGGTTAACCCCAGTTTTTTGTATGTGGAGATCACCAACTCGACCGGGCTTTTAATGTGCTGGGCGCGGCTCGCGTAAAAGGCCCGAGAGGTCAACAATGTCCGTAGAAACTCGTCGACCAGATACTCTTTAGAAACCAGTAAACGTCCTAATTGAGCCGCGCCAGCAGTCGATAAATCGGCAGCCACAAAGTAACGATATAACTTCGTGGCGATAAATTCGGCGGTTTGCGGTTGCGCCAGAATGCGATCGATGATGCCTATGCCATCGTATGCCGCCTCCTTCCCGAGAAACACCTTGAGCCCGTCATCGTGAGTCTCGGCATCGACGAAAAACGTTAGACCCTCAACCGACCAACCAGTGAATGCACGCGCCGCCTCGCGCACATCCTGCTCGGAATAATGGCCAACGCCCATGGTGAACAGCTCCATAATTTCACGGGCAAAATTCTCGTTCGGGGAATCCTTGGTGTTGACCCCCGCATCCAAGAACACCAGCATCGCAGGATCCTGGGCCACGCCGATCAATAGCTCGCGAAAGTTGCCTAGCCCTTTGGCTTGAAACAGCTCAACCTGCTGCAACATTTTGCGGTAGTCGCGAACCTTTGCCTCACTGGTGGCAAAATGTCCGTGCCAGAACAATGCCATTTTTTCCTGCAGCGGATGCTTGGAAGTGAGCATGCGATTAGCCCACCAATAAGCGACTCGATCCGTCTCTAACCGACTCGCCCGCAACCAGTAAAAGAATTCATTAACGATAGGCTGAATCGGCCTATCACCACCGGCCTTGACCGCGATACCCAAGGCTTCACCATCGCGCTTTGCCATCGCGGTTGTGGCCGGGCGGCTTGCCGGAAAGGGTTCTAGGTTGTCAGCAAACACGCCAGAGTGGACAAAAGCCTGATCTTCAGAACGGTCAGTGTGTTCAGATTTGCTAGGGCCATCAATAAACAACGCCACGGCTGCGGCGGGTTTGAGGCGGGACAATGTCTTGACCTCCTCGATCGAAGCACCAAACCCGGCCCGCTGGCTAAGCAACTGCGCGGTATCTGCATTCCAGGCTGCCGTCGAAATCGGCCGTAAATCCAGTGGATCGGTCTGCGCGACGGCAATACAGGGCAGCAGCAGCAAACAAAAAAATCGCATAACGCGGCTGGACTTATGGGCAGTCGAAAGACAGTTTTTTGCAGCCTCCCACAAACAGAATAAGGGCCCCCCTAAACAGGTCGAAGTAGGAAAGGCGGGCATACAAGGCAAAATAGAGGCCGAGATAGAAATAGCAGAAGCAGAAGCTAAAACAGAAAACAACTTACGCCTGCCACGCACCGCCAAAGCAGTACATTGAATAACGTCGGCCGTGTTCTCCGCAGGCTGGCTATACCAACAATTGAACGTCGGCTGCGCCGGGCCAGCTAAGCTGTTTAGTCCGTTATCCACATGCCACCCTCAATTACCCCTCTTACGATGAAAATAGCACAAATAGGTCTATGGATGGCACTCTAAACCAGCCGCTCTGCATATCCTGATTGCGGCTTTACTCCGAGCATAGAAGCGCCAAGTAAACATAGGCCCTAGCACATTTCCCCAACAGCGCTCCGCTGTGACCGCGTCACCCAGGTGATCTATGCCCTTTGGATTTACTATGATTCGAGCAGCTAACACCGGGCGGCAGAACACAGGTTCAAAACCCGCCTGCTAATTTCGCTGTTTCTGCTTTTGCTGTAATCTCTGGCGGGATTACTGTTTGCCTGCATCTGCCGCTTACTGCCCTCTCCCTAGTTCCACCGCGTCTGCTGCTTGTGTCCAGCCGCCATCGCGGTAATCCAAACGCATCGTTCGCTACGGTCTCCAATTATTAACATGGGTGGCGAGGATAAAGACGACTACGGTTCGGACAAAGCCGACTGATCTTGCTTTCAGAATACCAGTGCCTATGCTGTGCCGATGCAAGCACTTCAATACAGCCGCCATGGCGACCCTAGAGTTCTACAACACGAGCACGCGCCAGATCCTCAGCCGGGCCCAGGCGACGTCCTCATTAAGGTCCAGGCTACCGGCGTAAATCGTCTCGACATCGTGCAGCGAAACGGTTGGTACACATTGCCTGGCTTTCAGTTACCGCACATCGCCGGTATGGATATCACCGGCGAAGTCGTCGAAGTCGGCGATGCCGTGGCTCGCAGCCTATGTGGTCAGCGCGTGGTGGTTGACCCGGCACTTACGGGGGTTGCCAGCAACTCCTGCTTCGCCGGTTGGGGTGATGTCTACGGCCGGCTCGGCATTTTGGGCGGGACGCATCCCGGTGGCTACGCGGAGCTTTGCGCTGCCCCGGCGTCACATCTCTATCTGGTACCAGATGCGATGCCCGCAACCACTGCCGGGGCTTTCGCTACGGTTTGGGTTACCGCATTTCACAGTTTGACCGAAATCGGCGAGTTACAGGATGGCGAAACTGTGCTGATTACAGGTGCAGGCGCTAGCCTTGCTATGGCGGCGATCCAACTCGCCCAGCACCGCGGCGCAACCGTGATCGCCCTAGCCCGCACGCCGACAAAGCGCCAGCGTGCGACAGAACTTGGCGCGGTAGCGGCTTTAGACCCAGCCGACGCCGATCTGCTTGCGCAGATCGGCGCGCTCACCGACGGCCGGGGAGTCGATATGGTTTTGGACCACGTTGGCGGCGCAGGTTGGAGTGATGCCATATCAGCGCTTGCACCAGGCGGTCGACTGGTCAGCTGCGGTAACAGCGGCGGTGATAATACAACTATCGACTCTATCGGCGCGGTGTTTCACAAGCGCATCCGCATTCTCGGTGCAGGACTATATACTCGCGCCACATTTGGGCGCGCCTGGGAGATTTATGCGCAAAACGCTTTTGCTCCCTGCATCGATTCACAGGTGGCGCTCGCCAAAGGCTCTGACGCCCAGCAAAAAATGGAGCAAGGTGAACATTTAGGCAAGCTGATGCTAATTCCTTAGATCGGCTCATGCTTTCAAACCACATTTCGCCGTGAGCAGTCTTACGCCGCTTAACCACAAACGGCGACACATAGTCACCCGAAATTACAAAGTCACACGAAATTACAAAGTCAGTTACTACCGAGTAACTTGCTTTTGTTTGGCCACCCATTGGAAATGCCGGACTAGCGCGTCGTCCTGTAACAGCTGTTCAAGGCTGTTGAACCTTTTTGCCAGGGTCATCTCGTCGTAACGTTTATGAATTCCTCTATGGCAGCGAGCGCATACATAAATACCCGCGTCCAATGCTTGTTTCGAATACATTTTTTTAAACCGCGTTCGGCGGTGCATTTTCTTTGGGATGAGATGATGGAAGGAGAGTGCCACATCGCGGCCACAGCAGGCACATGGCCCAGTGCGGCCACCACGCTGACGGCAAGGTAGAGCTGACGCTTCCGCCTCTGTCATGCGAGCGGAGCGGATGGCAGGTGACTTTTGAGCCGCGCTAACAGCATCTGGTAGCACTGAACTGCCAGATAAACTGACGAATATGTTTGCAGGTGCGTCGCTTCCAATTGCCCGGTTGCGTCGCACCTCGCTTTGCTAAAACCTAACGACATATTCATGCTGATAAGACCCCGTCCAAAGCAAACTCGACGGCTGCCTCGCAATGCAGCCGGGTCGTGTCGAATAACGGAATTGCCGGTAGGTCTTCTTGACGCAGCAAAGTGAAAATTTCTGTGCATCCCATAATGAGGCCCTGAATACCGGCTTCTGCCGCCAAACGTTGCGCGATGTCCACGTACACCTGACGCGACTCCAACAACACCTTTCCTTTTACTAACTCATCAAAGATGATTCGGTCGACGGCAATCTGCTCGGCATCATTAGGAGTCACGACCGAAATTCCAAATTGCTCTGCGTAATGCAATTTAACCTGTTCCGACTGCATTACCGGGCGCGTGCCCAAAAGCGCAACACGGTCTAGTCCCCGTGCTCTGATGACTTTGCCGGTCACTTCAACAATATGCAGAAACGGTGTCTTGCGCTTGGCGACTACGCGCTCTAGCGGCGGATGCAAGGTGTTGGATACACATAGCACAACATCAACATTGGCAGCTTCAAGCTGATCCACTTTGCTGTGCAAATACGCTTCCATCGCCGCGTCGTCACCGGTTCGAATCCACGCTTCGATATTGCCGAAATTCATGCCAACTATCAGCGTCTCGGCGATTTCCCAGCCACCTAGACGAGTATTCACAAATTCGTTAAGCAAGCGGTAATACTCGGCGGTAGCCACATTGCTGCACCCCCCTAAAACACCGATGATCTTCTGTTGGAGAGGCTTGGTGCGCATCGCGTTTCCTTATTGCCGGTACTGATTTCAGTTCAGGTTAGCGTTCTTCTAATCTTTACACGCTTACCTGTTTTACACACGTCGTGTTGACTTCATGGGCAAGCGGTTCAAAAAATCTACCGCCTAGAGATTTCCTAATGTTACGTCGCCCCAATTCCTTTGTATACTTTTCTAGTTTTGTCTAACTTTTTTGCGAATATCCGCATATTTGTAAAGGTTTTATCCAATATATTCCGGCTTTAGTTCACATTTTTTTGAAACCCTAGTGACTACTCTGCCGCCCAAATTTTAGGATGGATCTCGATATGCACTTACGCCGCGTTTCTATATTCCTAGGTATCTTCGCTCTGGGCGCTTGCGGTGGAGGTGGAGGCGGAAGCAGCTCGGATTACTCAATGAGCAGTTCTTCCACGGCCGCAACAACTACTAGCGCAAGCGGCACGAACTCTTCCAGTTCTAGTTCCACTTCCTCTAGTGCTTCTTCCAGTACTTCCAGTACTTCCTCGAGCACGCCTGGAGATGCTTCAGACGACACATTAAGCGGATTTGTGGTCGATGGTTATATCGCCAACGCTCTGGTGTTTATTGACTTAAACAGCGATGGTGCTCATGACGCCGCCATGGAGCCAAGTGCTACATCTGATGCGACCGGTGCGTTTGCGATCAACCTGGATGCCGATACCGCTGAGGCGCTAAACGCCGGCGCAACGGTGATTGCAGTTGGCGGAGAAGACATTGCAACAGGTAACGCGCTTGCCACTGATACGACATTCATGGTGTTAGGTAGCGAGCAACGCGAGGGTTTGATTATTTCGCCGCTTACCACCCTTGCAGCACTGCTTAGCCAGCCCGCAGCGCTGCCACAAACCCTCGGACTGGCAGATGACAATAGCCTGGCGCTTGCGTCGTTTGATCCCGTCGCCAAAACCGAGGCTGATGACCCTACCGGAAAATCCGCGCTGCTGTTAAGCACGCAGGCTACAATCATTGCACATAGCCTGGCGCAGGCCATAGACGGCCTGGATTTCAAAACCGTGTTTGTTGCGATGGCGAAGGTGCTGGAAGACAACTCGGACAAG
>MDTB01233476.1_pt1 | contig 12797 bp, 15 predicted proteins | sample 811161 | NCBI WGS metagenome assembly MDTB01 (sample SAMN05326650, study PRJNA326480) | marine metagenome | isolation source: seawater | place: Mediterranean Sea | collected 2009 | reverse complement strand
TCCACCACGCTCTCTTCCCTCGTTACATCTTCACCGACAGAATTTTCTTGAGTTTCAACCGGAGAAATATCTTCCTCCGAACCACAGCCACAAAGAAATAGTGTAACTAATAAAATCGACAGAATGATTGAACTCATAATCCTTATCGTGAAGAATCAAACTATTCCTGCAATCCGAAAAATATATATCTTAAAATGAAAACTATTTTCCTTATCCGGCACGCAAAATCTTCCTGGGGGAACGAACAGGTCCCAGATCACGATCGAATCCTGAATGAAAGAGGTCTCCGTGATGCTCCGTTAATGGGAGAAAAACTTAAGTCATTATATATGGAACCGGATAAAATAATTTGTTCCACCGCTCAACGGGCAAAAGAAACTGCCCATTTGATTGGTCAGAAATGGTTTCCGGAAAAGGAGATAGAATTTATACAACGGCTTTACGAATCATATCCTTCTGATGTTCTGAAAATTCTGAATTCTATTCCTCAGGATATTCAATCAGTCGCATTATTCTTTCATAATCCCACTATTACTGTCTTGGCAAATATGCTTGGTATTCTCGATTTGCCGAATGTACCTACATGCGGAGTCGTTGTTCTACACTGCGATAAAAAGGATTGGCAATCAGTTGAAATTGGGAACTGTAGCTTGGAAAACTTTGAATATCCCAAAAAAATTTAAATACTATCTTCTGACAGAACCCTCTCCGCCACCTGAATGAATGGGTCATCAAATTCTTCGGAAAACTGATCTAGCGGATCCTTGAAATCTCCCTCAGGTTCAGGCATTTGCATCAATTGATCCACCCATTTCCCAATTTCTTCATTGGAAACCTCGTTGTGAGGATCGGTTGGAAAAGTAATGATTTCACAATTACTGCCGTCATTTGATTGAATGTTTCCAATCTCATCATCGTGAGAAGTGTCTGATATGCCGTCTAGATGGTTTTGTATATGTATCACAACAAATTAATTTTAATGTCATGGAAGACAAAGATTTAGGTTGTGATCCTAACCTACCTCCTGTGGGCTGAATCAAAATTGAATGTGGCTGCATCCTTGCGGCTAATCTTCATAGTCGACAAGTCATGCATAGACTTTAGCAAAAAGTTTAATTTTTCCATTACTGATTGATCTTTTCATTTGATCCATAAAAAGAGAGAGTGAACGGATGAGTGAAAAGTTAGCCAAAGCATATTCAAATAAAGAGTTTCTCAACAGCCATGATGCCCGTCCGATTCGTGTTCAATGTGAATTAATTGAACCCGACATCCGGCTTCGTCAGCAAGGCATTGAAAATACCATAGTATTCTTTGGTTCGGCTCGATCAAAATCGATGGTGCAGGCGGAAGAAGAACTCAACAAGTTCAAGGAAGAGCTTACTGGAAAATCCGATGTAACAGAGGATGAAAGATCCGAACTCGCACGCAGGGAGAACATCCTCAGGTTGTCGAAGTACTATGATGAGGCTGTTGCACTTTCCGAGAAATTGACCCTCTGGTCAAATCAGCAAACCAACCCTGAAGACAAATATTACGTCTGCTCAGGAGGAGGCCCCGGCATGATGGAAGCAGCCAACAAAGGAGCATCGGAAGCCAAAGGAAAATCAGTCGCATTAGGCATCAGCCTGCCCTTTGAACAAGGAGTCAATCAGTTTGCCACCCCTGAGTTATCCTTTGAATTTCACTATTTTTTTATGAGAAAATTTTATTTTCTCTACCATGCAAAAGCGGTAATTGTTTTTCCGGGAGGCTTTGGGACGATGGATGAATTATTCGAAACAATGACTTTGATTCAGACCAAAAAACTGGGAAAACAAATGCCCATCATTCTTTACGGAAAAGAATTCTGGGAGGGCTTGATTAACTTCGAGCAATTTATTAAATGGGGAGTAATTTCACCCAAAGATGTGGAACTTTTTGAAATCGTTGATGATGTGCATGAGGCCTTCACCCGAATCACAGCAAACCTCTAGGAAGAACCCTCCGAAAGTTTATTTATACTCTGCTGAAAATCAGGGGGTAAGTTTGCGGTAAAACTGAGTTTTTCCTTACTCACGGGATGGAATATTTCCAGTCTTTGGGCATGCAACATTACACGGTTAAAATTAGGATCATTCTTTGCGCCGTAAGTTAAGTCGCCAGCCAGTGGATGCCCCAGAAATGAAAAATGAACCCGAATTTGGTGAGTCCTTCCCGTATGAATCCTAACTCGCAGCAGGCTCAATGAGTCCTCAAATTTCTCTATAATTTCCCATTCAGAAAGAGCCGGCTTCCCATTTTGCACCACCGCCATTTTAATACGATTTTTAGGATGCCTGCCCACAGGCTCATCAATCTTTCCTTTCCTTGGGGTAACCACACCTTGAACTAAAGCAAGATATTCCTTTCCCGTTTTTCTGCGTGAAAATTGATCCACCAGTGAATAATAAGCCTTTTCGGATTTTGCGACTACCATAACCCCACTGGTTTCCTTGTCCAGACGATGGACAATCCCCGGCCTCTCGGGAGCGCCTATGGGACACAAAGTATCTGGGTAAAGATAAAGCAGCGCATGAACTAAAGTGTCATCCTGAGTTCCATCCCCCGGGTGAACAACCATGCCGCTTGCCTTGTTAATAACCAATATTTCCTCATCCTCAAAAATTACTTTAATTGGAATATTCTTTCCGCGAAGAGGCTTCACTTCTTCCCGTGAAAGATCGATTAAAAGCACATCACCTGAATCTACCTTTGTCTTCGCTTCCAGCTTTGCTCCGTCCTGTCTTCTGACTTTTTTATCTTCAATCGCACGCTGTATCAATGCACGGCTTTTTTCCGGGAATGCATGGGCGAGAATTTTATCCACCCGGTCCCTGGCACCGTCGGGGCAAATAAAAACTTCTTCATTCATGCATTTATTTAAGTTTTGCTGTTTGTTGATCGATTTGCATGAGAAACTCATTTTTTTGCCTCTTTTCCAAGTCTGCCACATGAAAACCATTGGAAATTAATTCGGCAATTTCCTGAAATGAGAGGGAAAGTTTTTCGTACAAAGCAACAAATTCATCAGTTAATGAATTATTAAAAGAAAGCGGATCATCTGTGCTTACGGTGCATCGAATTCCCTTCTTCATGAAATTTTTTATCGGGTGCTCCTCCAACCGATCGATCACTCTTAGTTTATAGTTACTGATTGGACACATATCGAGTGTGATATCCTGATCAATCAGAAGCTTCATTACATCCTCGTCTTCGAATGCCCGGGTGCCGTGTTGAATTCGGTTTACTTTTAATAGATTGACTGCCTGTCTCACATTCGAGGCAGGTCCAAATTCGCCGGCATGTGCCTTAACAACCTTGCCCATGGATCGGGCTTTGCTCCAAAAATCCGGAATCCATGATTCGAATGGTAAGGACTCTAATCCATGTAAATCAATTCCACTCAAATCATTCCACTCAAGGGCTTCATCTAGTAAGGGACCTAAATAAGGTGTGCGGGCATTCCGGCTAATTCCGAGAAAAACTCGTACTTCAAGACCCTTTGGAATTGCCTCAATAATCGCATTTAAAATTTCCTCTCCCGGGAGTTTTAAAAATTCCATCATCCCGGCATGAAAACTGGTCTCAACATATTTAACATTTTGCTTCAAATGAGAAGAGAAAATTAATTTGGCCGCTTCGTGATAACTTTCGGGTGAATCAAACCAACACATTGCGTGTTCGATTAAGACAGATTCAAACTGTTCAAAACTCTCGTATCTAAACTCAGGTTGCCTGAAAAAAGGGACTCCGGAAAACCGTGCCGGATCTTTTTTTTCCAAAAGTGTCCAGGGCAATGCTCCTTCGATGTGTAGATGAGTTTCAGTCTTGGGCAAAGATGCAAGAAAATGATTCAATGCCACCTGACTCACCTTTGTTTTACCCTTTTAAGAATGTTGCAAAAGATAGTCCGAATTCAATTTTTGCAAGTCTTCGGGAATAAAATCACCATCTTTACGAATTAACTCACCATCAAACCAGATCTCTCCGCCTCCGTATTCAGGTCGTTGAATATTAACCATATCCCAGTGAACTTGAGATTTGTTCCCATTGTTCGCTTCTTCGTAAGCCTGACCGGGAGTAAAATGAAAAGAACCTGCTATTTTCTCATCGAACAATATATCGAGCATGGGTTCCCGTATCATTGGATTAAATGCAATTGCAAATTCTCCGATATACCGTGCACCCTCATCCGAATCCAGAATTTCTGACAATTTGTCAGGGTTGGAGGATGAAGTGGATTTAACTATTTTTCCTTTTTCAAAAGTAAGTCCAACATTGGAAAAAGAGCTACCCTGATAAATCGTGTCCGCATTAAAAGTTATTGTACCCTCAACACTGTCTCTCACCGGACATGAAAAAACTTCACCGTCGGGAATATTATGGGTTCCTCCACAGGCAACCGCATCAATCCCTTTGATTGAAAAACTTAAATCGGTACCCGGACCGGTAATTTTAACCCGGTCAGCACAACGCATTCGATTCTTTAAGTGCTCCATGCCTTCACTCATTCGCCCATAATCCATACAGCAGGCGTCAAAATAAAAATTTTCAAATGCCTCGCTGCTCATTTTAGCCTGCTGAGCCATAGAGGATGTCGGCCAACGGAGAACGCACCATTTTGTCTTCTGCACGCGCCAGTCCAAAACCGGTTTAAGTATCTTCATCGCCCGGTTCAAATCTTCCTGAGGTAAGTCTGAATTCTCAAAAACATTCTGCGATCCCCGGATGGCGATGTATGCATCCATACTCTTCATTCTTTCCATTTCCCATTTCAAGGAGGTTTCTAATTGAACAGTTTCCGCACCAAGAATACATTCCCGGTCAACCCGACCATTCTGAACCTGTACAAAAGGCAATGCATTACATTCACGAACCGCACGAATGAGTGCCATGGTCATATCCTGAGGTATATCAAATGCGTGAATCAGAACTTTCTCCCCAGCATTCAGCTTGGTTGAATGATAAACGAGGGTGGCCGCCAACTTTTCGTATCGATGATCCATAAATTAGTTACTCAGTTTTTGAAAAAGATATTATAATCCCCTTCGGATTTTCGAACCTGCAAAATTAATTCGTACCCGATAGACCTTTTTAACACGGTTAATGATTTCGTAGGTCTTTGGATCAATGCGTGACGGAACCTCCATTCTCCGTATATCCACAACCGCGGTAAAACCCCGTTCTGTGAACACATCAATTAACATCGCAATTGCAAGGGGGTCATCAAACACCGAAGCCTCCGAATTGATGTAGGCCAAGCCTGAAATGGAATGCTTCTCAACAATAGGAATAAATTTAGTCTTGATTAAACCCACCACCTTTTCGAACAGCTCGGGATGAAACTTTTGATAGGAATCCAGTCTTTGCACCAATAATTGCCGGGCATGTAACGAAAGCTTTTCCGCCAAGGGAATAGAGGATATTTGGTCATGGGTAGATTCATCAAGTTCCAGCGAACTTTGATACTTGAGTTCCTGAATAATCCTCTGTTGGACTTCAATAACTGTGCCATGAGCATTAATAAAGTGGTAATGAAAAACATCCCTTAAAGTGGTGAGTGAATCATAGGTTGATTCTTTGAAGGTCTTGTACCGCTTATGAGCGGCCTCTTCATCCAAATCAGTCTTACGGACTTCCCGGACCTGCCCCACACCGGAAGCACCCACTTCCGCATTATGCTCCATGGTTCTTTTCCCCCGAATAAATTGTCTGCGGACACTTTCCTCTTCATCAATAAAAAGCATGATTATATGAAAGCGCGGTTTGGGAAATTGCGCTTCCTGAAAAGTGCCAAGATATTTGCTTCGCAATTCAGTCAGCCGACGATGAAAGAGTTTCAGGCATTCAACCTGCGTCTTGGTCCGCGGATATCCGTCTACAATTGCACCACTCTGATAATTCGGTTCAAGCAGACTGCGCAAAACGAGTTTGGTGACTTCACGATCTCCTGCCAGTAATCCGGCATCAATTTTTTTACGGGCTTCAGGAGAGTTCAATAATTCACTCACAATTACTGGCTTCTCTGTCAAATCACGAAACTCCATTATGAATGCGGTTTGAGTACCCTTACCAGCTCCGGGAGCCCCATTAAGCCAAAAAATTTCCGCAGGGAAATGCAAATTTTCAACTCCGACTTCCTGCTCAAGCTCGTGCCAAATCGAATGAAAGATAAGTTGTGCGTCCTTTACTTCGAGATCCTCAACCCTTTTTTTCCCGCCTTTCGTAAAGTTTGCGGGTTCTGCGGGTGAATCGATATCCTCGACTGTCTGGAGGGAGGAATTCCCTAGGTCTATTGACTTTTCATTTTTTGATTTAGGAGACATAAAAATGCTTTTACATAATGGGTAGCGGTTCGTCAATGACAGGGCAATTTAAATCCCTCCCCCACTTTCATAGACCCGCATTTCCAGTAAATTATGATCCATCCCCAAAGCTGGTGAAGCATTTTTCACCGTGCCGATTTCCTTTGCGGGCACTCCCGCCACTGAAACATGGGGTGGAACATCATTTAAAACTACGCTGCTAGCACCGACCCTGGAACCTTCGCCAATCTCAACATTACCGAGTATCTTTGCCCCCGCTCCAATTAATACCCCGGATCTGATTTTGGGATGACGGTCTCCGCGCTCCTTACCAGTCCCGCCAAGGGTTACTTCATGCAAGATCGACACATTGTCATCGATCACCGTTGTTTCACCTGCCACAAAGCTAGTGGCATGGTCAAGCAATATGCCTCTTCCGATTTCTGCAGCAGGGTGTATATCAACTGAATAAACCACCGCCACCAGGCTTTGCAAATACATTGCCAGTTCCTTGCGATTTTTACTCCAGAGTGAATTGGCTACCCGATGGCAACAGAGTGCCTGAAACCCTTTGTAATATAGAAAAGGACTGATGAAATCGTTGCATGCTGGATCCCGTTCGGTTACCGCAATCAAGTCAGCTTCAACACTTTCAATCAATCCCACACTTTCTTCAAATGTGGTTTTAATTAATTCCCGGATATCACTTTCCGGCACACTGTTTTTGACCAGACGCGCCGCCAGTCTCCAGCCCAATGCATCGGAAAGATTTTCCCGTTCCAGAATAAACTCGGTGAGCACCCGGGAAAGAATTTTTTCCTTGGCAGCAACTTCTTTTGCCTCTCCGATTAAATTCTGCCAAACCGTGCTTTCATTCATTTTGTAAAAAGATAAGGGGTTTTATTTCTGCTCCGTACCATAGTAAGTCTCACCAATATTAATTTTTTTTCTGCCCTGTGATACCCTCCACTTATTGGTGTCACGCAGGGAATAGACGCAACCACAGTATTCCTGCTGATAAAACTTTTCCCTTTTTGAAATTTCAATCATTCGCTGGGAACCACCCGCTTTCCTCCAATTATAATCCCAATAAGACAAATTATCATAGCGTGCTGCTGCTTTTTCTCCACATCCCGTTATTTGTTTCATGTTTTTCCATCTTGATATCCCCAGACTGCTGGAAAACAAGCTGAAGTCATTTTCATGGGCGTAAAGAGCTGTTCTTTCAAATCGCATATCAAAGCAAGCGGTGCAACGGGCTCCTCGTTCCGGTTCCCACTCCATTCCCTTCACCCGTGCGAACCAATTCCTGACATCATAATCTTCATCAATATGTTCAACGCCAATTTTGTCACAAAATTTTTTATCCTCAGTCTTTCTGATTTCGTATTCTTTTTTGGGATGAATATTTGGATTATAAAAAAATACGGTGGGGGTTATGCTCGAGTGTAATAAAGTTTCCAAGACCTCTCCTTCACAGGGGGCACAACAGGAATGTAACAGCAAACGGTCTTGCCTGTCCGGTGCCTCAATAATTGGTCTTTCCGCCGTATTCATCACCAATAAAATGCTTGATTCCGTAAATTATGGCAATTGGTTATTCTCGATGCAATTCGGCTTTCAAATCGCGACTCATCAAGTCGGATAAGGCAAGGGAGGGCTCTTTCCCATTGTAAAGAATTTGAAATATCTCATGTAAAATAGGCATCTCGACCCCCTGCTGCTCACATTTCTCGAAAAAACAGGCAGTGGCCCAATACCCTTCCACTACAGTTTTTTGACTGGAAATAATATCAGCCGCCGTACCTCCCTTCGATAAAGCCAAGCCAAAATTCCGATTTCTACTCCATTCACCCATGCAGGTTCCAATTAAGTCCCCAAATCCGCTCAATCCAAAAAATGTTTCACTCTGCCCACCGAGGGAAATCCCAAGGTTAATCATTTCGTTCATACTCCTGGTTAAGAGGGCCGCCCGGGCATTATCTCCCAAACCCAATCCATCTGAAAGACCGGTGGCGATCGCGTAAACATTTTTAAGGCAACTTCCCAAAGCGACTCCTATCCGGTCTTCAGACCGGTATATTCTCATGCTTTTTGAACTCAGGCTATTTTGAAGTTTTATGAGCTCAGGGGGATCACAATTAATCGCTAGGACCATCGCAGCTGGTTTACCTTCAGCGACATCATGGGCGTGACTGGGACCGGTCAAATAACCCGATCCAAACTCCTCCCCCAGTGCCTCCTCAATAACCTGATGGGCAAATAAATTAGTCTTCGGTTCCAATCCCTTGCACAGAGCGACCCCGCCTTTTAACTTCCATGAATCTGCTTTGTGTTCACGGACTTGCTCGCAGGTTTCCCGTAGGGCATGCGATGGGCAGGCAAAAAACAGATAATCACATTCCATTAACACCGGACGCAGAGAGCATCCGATTTGTAAATCCTGATCAAACGCAATCCCTGGTAAATACTCACTATTTTCACGGTCGGAAGAAAGTGTCAACGCATGCTCGACGCGTCGTGGAACCAAGGAAACGGAATGTCCCAGCTTGGATAAATAGACTGCCATTGCGGTCCCCCATGCTCCCGCTCCCAGTACGCAAAAATTCATTTTTTCTTTACCGGAATTTTCCTTGTTCTTTGTACATAGCCCGAAAGCGCATTTAATCCGTCCAAACCAAGGGATGCACAGGGCTTAACAAAAGAGGGAAGCGGACTCGGGGTTAACCCGATTAGATCGTGAGTAACCAAAATTTGACCGTCACATTCATTCCCACTTCCTATCCCAATCAGAGGGGGTAGAATTTGAGATGCTAATTGAGCGGCAATTTTTTCATCCATCATCTCGGCAATAACCGCAAAGCAACCCGCTTCCTCCAAGCTGATCGCATCAGTATACAAGCTATCCGCCTCTTCCCGGCTGCCCCCAAATTTCCGGTAACCGCCAATCGCCTTGACAGTCTGTGGTAAAAGCCCAATGTGCCCCATCACCGGGATTCCCGTAGCCACGAGCTTTTCAATGTCATCCGCAACATCCTTTCCCCCTTCAATTTTCACCGCATCGGCCCCATTCTGCATAAGCCGGCGAGCCGAACCGAGCAATCGGTCGAAAGAAAGACTGGCTTCTCCAAAAGGTAAATCCGAAATAACCAGACAGCCCGGCTGCCCACGTCGAACCGCGGCGGTGTGGTGAACCATGTCATCAATAGTGACCGGTATCGTGGTTTCATACCCCAGCAGGGTCGTGCCCACTGAATCACCCACCAATATAAAGTCCACCCCTGCTTTGGATACAAGCTTTGACATAATTGCATCATATGCAGTCAATCCCACAATCGATCGTTTTCCCTTCAGACCTGAAATATACTTAATATTAGGTTTAATTTCAGACGAATCAATTAGCTGCCTTCTCGGTTGGGATGGTTTGTGTGTGCTCACCCGGTTAATGGAAACTTTCTCATCCGGAGATATATTCTGTTGCTGGACGGTTTTTTTATTCTTTACCAAAGGTTCCTTTGTCTCTTGATCCGCAGGGACGACTTTTTCGTTAACGATATCCTCAGGGCTGGTCTCTTTTACTTTAACTTCAGTGGGTTCAGAGACTTTTTTTCTTCGGCGAACTATTTTCTTTACCGGTTCGGTGGAACTGTCCTGAACTTTGACGGCACGCTTTTTTTTGGGCGGTGCTTTCTCTTTTTTATCTTCGGTCATGAGTGAGTTGACTTTCAAATTTTATAATATGATTCATAATTAAACTTTTATCTTCCTCGGAAAGAGATTTTTGACACGCCTGAACAGTTTCGATAATCTGACCGCATTTTCTTGTCCCTACTATGGCAGACGTAACCTCCTGAGGGCCCAGAGCCCAACAAACTGCAAGCTGTCCAATAGTCATATCTTTGCTTTGTGCCAATAATCTCAATCCTTCTTGCAAATTAAGGAAGGCTTGTAAACCTTCTTTACTATGAAGAGGACTGACAACCGGGTGATCGGTTTTATGCTTTCTCCAATCATTCGGGGGTAAACTCTCCAGCCATTGGGCGGAAATTTTACCGGTCAGTAATCCAGAATGCATCGGACTGTAGACCAACAATCCACAATTATTTTTTTGACTCCACGGCAAAACCTCTTTTTCAATCGATCTTTCAAGCATGCTGTACATTGGCTGATTAGATGTAACTTCAGCAATACCCTGCAGCTTTTCAAGCTCGGGCTCCCAGCAATTACATACTCCGGCCCATCTAATTTTACCGGCTTTTTTTAGATCCTGTAAAGTTTCCCAAGCCTCCTCTAAGTTTTCAATCGGTTCAGGCCAATGAATCTGATACAGATCAATCCAGTCACGATCCAACCTACGGAGGGATCCATCCACCTCTTCCAATATGGTATCCCGTGAGATAAATCGTTTGGGTTTGTTCTCCTCTTCCGGAAGCACCCCGCATTTGGTGGCGACCATTACCCCGTCGTCCTTATATTCCTTTAACGCCTTGCCCACGGCCACCTCGGCCACTCCAAATCCGTAGGCGTGAGCAGTATCGATCCAATTGATACCCTGCTCAAGTCCCTCGACTATACTTGCGATTGAATCACTTTCACGCTGATCCCCCCACCCCATTCCCCAATCTCCTCCACCAATTGCCCATGTGCCGAGGCCAATTTCTGAAAGAGTGAGGTCAGAGTTTCCTAAACGGTTTTTTTTCATAGGTTTTATCAATAAATTTATTAGGATTAAAAGAAGAGTATATCGACACACTTCTTCTTGATCTAGATTAATTTAAAGACATTTTAATGGGAATGAATAAAATTTTAATTACCGGCTCCAGTCGCGGAATTGGCTTTGAATTGACCAGACAAATACTCATGAAGGATCATTTTGTTTTTGCAACATGCCGAAACCCAGATTCTGCCCATGAGTTAAAATTGCTCCATAATAAGTATCCGAATCGCCTTACAATCCTCAAGTTGAATGTGGAAGATGAAGATTCAGTCCAATCCTGCTTTAAACAAATGGAACAAGACGGAGAATCGATTGATACTCTGTTCAATAATGCAGGGATTATAGATTGGAGCAACTTGGAGCAAATAGAAGCAATCGCATTGGAAAAAATTTACAAAGTGAATTTATTGGGTGCCTTACTCGTAACCAGGCACTCAATTCCCGTGCTTCAAGGCTCCGATTCTCCATTAATTGTAAATCTGTCTTCACGATTGGGCTCCATTGAGTTACGGGGTGGAACTAAGCTTGGAGGTGCCATCGCTTATCAGTGTTCAAAAGCAGCTTTAAATATGCTGACCAAACAAACCTCCATCGACCTGGAGCCTTACAATATTAGGGTAATCTCGCAAAGCCCAGGATGGGTAAAAACAGAAATGGGTGGTAACGAGGCAAAATACGAGACCACGGAAGCCGTTACAATGATGCTGGATTCACTGGAAAAACTCCCGCAAGATAAAACTGGTATTTTTATCGGGGAAGATGGAAAAGAAATTCCCTGGTAAGGTAAAAGAGTTGTTATTCCCACCCCAATAACAAACAATATAGGTGAAATGAGTTTTCAATCATTATTATTTATTTTTCCTTTCGTTCTAGTACATTCCCTGTTCGCCCTTCAAGTGAACGAGCAGGTGCCAATCTTTCAGGCAGTCGATTCAAAAGGTTCAAAATGGAATTCACAAAACTTTCGTGGTCAAAAACACCTGCTTATTTATTTTTACCCCGCTGCCATGACTGGCGGATGCACCAAGCAGGCATGTGCTTACCGAGATGATTATAAGAAGTGGAAAAAAAATGGAGTGGAGATCGTTGCGGTCAGCGGAGACATGCCCAGTAATCTTGCCTTGTTTAAGGAAGTCGAAAACCTTCCTTTTACCCTGCTGTCCGACCCGGAAGGGAAATTGGCCAGGTTATTTGATGTCCCTACAACAAGCGGTGGAGTGATAGAAAAATTATTTAAAGGCGAGAAATTTAAACTGGAAAGAGGTGTAACCACAAAGCGGTGGACATTCCTGCTATCAAAACATGGTAAGTTGATTTATAAAAACGATAAAGTGAACGCGTCGAAAGACAGCGAAATTGTTATGAAATTCCTCAAAAATAAAAAATAATGGTTCAGAATAATGGCAAAAACGGTCGCGAACGCCGACTTCTTAAGTCCTCCGCAAAAGTAAGGGAGGTCGATGTTAAAATTGGAAAGAACGGGTTAACCCCCAATGTGATTGGTGAAATCAAAACTGTGTTGAATCGTGACCGGATGGTGAAAGTATCTTTTCGTGAAGACCGGGCCAAACGAGTCGAACTTGTTCAATCAATTCAGGATGCGGTTGAAACAACTCTGATTCAATCGGTCGGAAAGACCGCCACATTTGTTTTATAAAATATGCAAAAAATCGCTCCCCTGCAAAAAAACGACCCTGTACCCGAGTTCACAACCTATGATTCCGAGGAAAATAAATTTTCGAATAAAAACCTAC
>MDTB01060439.1_pt1 | contig 12797 bp, 10 predicted proteins | sample 811161 | NCBI WGS metagenome assembly MDTB01 (sample SAMN05326650, study PRJNA326480) | marine metagenome | isolation source: seawater | place: Mediterranean Sea | collected 2009 | reverse complement strand
TTTTTGGTTGAGTCTTTTCATGCTCCAAAATTAAAAAATTATGTTTTTATCAAGTTACGAAAACAAATTAGACAAAAAAGGGAGGGTATCAGTGCCTGCTACCTTTAGATCACACTTAAATTCTCTTGGCTACAATGGTTTTGTAACCTATCCATCATTTAATTATGCAGCTTTAGAGGGATGTTCTCAAGATAGAATAGAAAAACTCTCGAATACTATAGACACACTTAATCCATTTGAAGAAAAAAGAGATTATTTCGCTACTTCAATATTATCTGAAAGTTTTAGCTTACAGTTTGATAGCGAAGGAAGAGTTTTGTTTCCTGAAAAATTACTTAATCATGCAAAGATAAAAAAAGAAATTTTATTTGTAGGTCTTGGAAAAACATTTCAAATCTGGGAACCAAGAAATTTTGAAAAGTTTAAAATATTAGCAAAGAAAAAAGCTTTTAAAAATAGATCATCATTAAAATGGGAAAAACAAACAAAGGAGGGGGAATGACGATTAATATAGGAGGAGGAGAACTTAAGGAACTGAAACCAAGAATTTTGGTTTTAGGAATTGGAGGCGCAGGAGGTAATGCTATTAATGCAATGATAGAGTCTGGTTTACAAGGTGTAGAGTTTGTTGCTGTAAATACTGATGCTCAAGATCTAAAAATGAATAAAGCAGATGCAAAAATTCAAATAGGAATGAATCTCACTAAAGGATTAGGTGCAGGAGCCAAACATGACATTGGTCAAGCTGCTGCAGACGAGTCTTTAAATGAGATAGTAAGTTATATTCAAGGAAGTAATATGATTTTTATTACTGCAGGCATGGGTGGTGGAACAGGTACTGGAGCTTCACATGTTATAGCGCGAGCGGCTAAAGAATTAAATATTTTAACTGTAGGTGTAATCACTCTTCCATTTTCTTACGAAGGTCCAAAAAGAATGCGAAGAGCGATGCAAGGATGGGAAGAGTTAAAAAAACACCTTGATACTTCAATCTTAGTTCCGAATCAAAATTTATTTAAAATTGCAAATGAGTCCACAGGTTTTGAACAATCTTTTTCTCTATCCAACGATGTTCTTAAACAGGGAGTTCAAAGTGTAACAGATTTAATGGTAAGACCAGGTTTAATAAATCTAGATTTTGCTGACGTTGAAACTGTTATGAGCTCAATGGGCAAAGCGATGATGGGAACTGGTGAGGGGGAAGGAGATAATAGAGCTCTTACCGCAACTGAACTTGCTTTAAACAATCCTTTAATTGATGATTATTCTCTAAAAGGGGCAAAAGGTTTGCTTGTAAATATAACAGGAGGGGATGACATTAAACTATTTGAAGTAGATCAAGCTGTAAATAAAATAAGAGCTGAAGTAGATCCTGAAGCTGAATTAATTTTTGGTGCTATTAAAGATGAAAATCTTGATGGAAAAATGAGAGTCTCTATAGTTGCAACTGCTCTTGATGGAGAAGCTCCACATTCTAAAACTGTTCTTAACATGGTTAGTAGAATGCAAAATAGAAACCCAGGCTATTCAGATGGTTTATTTTCTAAAAGCACTCATATAGAGAGTAACGCTATTAATTCTATTAGTGGCGCAACAGCTTTAAAGCTTGAGGAAACTTTTGAACCCGAAAGTCAAAAAGAGGATTTGCCCAATATAGAGCCAGAGACCTCTGAGTCTTTAGAGGTAAATAACGAAGAGTTAATTGATACTACATCGGGTATTTCATTAGAAAACGCATCCTATATTGAGAATAATAATGAAAGTTTAAAAACTTCAAATATACCGGAGACAGATAGTCAAGATGAGCAAACGCCTAGACTGTTTTCAGTAGAGAATGAAGTTTTAGAAGAGTCAACAAACAACACATCCTCTGAAACAGAGGACCAGAACGAAAAACTATTTGATCAAGAAAATGTTAACGAAGAAGAGGAATTTGAAATTCCTGCTTTTTTAAGAAAACAAAGATTTTAATGTTTTATTTTGCCAAAAATGAATGCAGCTCAAACATCACTGGATCCCCCTCATTTTCCAGTGATGTTAAAAGAGGTAATTGAAATTTGCTCACCAAAAAATGGTGGTAGTTTTGTTGATTGTACATTCGGCGGCGGTGGCTATTCTAAAGAATTATTAAAATTTCCAAATACAAAAGTTATAGCCTTAGACAGAGACAAGGGCGCAATAAGAGAAGCAGAAAAATTAAAAGAGAAGTTTTCTGGACGTTTCTCATTTTATAATGAAAAATTTAGTAATCTGGACCTAATCTTAAATGAAAAAAACTCAATAGATACTTTTATTTTTGATCTAGGAATTTCTTCTAATCAACTATTAGATTTAGATAGAGGTTTTTCTTTTAAATCTAATAAAAGAATAGATATGAATATGGGTTTATCTGAAATATCAGCAGAAGAAGTATTAAATGAGGTTGATGAAAAAAATTTAAAATTAATCATAAAAACATTTGGAGAGGAAAAGGAAGGATCTCGAATTGCAAAAAACATTGTTAGAGCAAGAGAAAAAAAAGAATTTCATTAGTACCAGAGTTAGTAAAAATAATAGAGGCAAGTAAAAAGAAAATTTTTAATAAAAAAATTAATGTTTGTACTAAAACTTTCCAGGCTTTAAGGATATTTGTTAATAAAGAGATTACAGAATTAATTGAAGGAATAATAAAAGCTGCTAAATTTTTAAAAGCAGATGGCAAAATAGTTGTAATTACTTTTCACTCAATAGAAGACAAAATAATAAAATTTTTTTTTAATTATTATTCAAAAAATAGATCAAAACCATCAAGATATTTTCCTGAAGAGGAAACAAAAGCTCCAATATTATTTCACAATAATAATAATAAATTTTTAAAAGCAAGCCCTAAAGAAATTAATATAAATCCAAAATCTAGATCGGCAAAGTTAAGGTTTATTATGAGAAATAATGAACAATTCAAAGATCCAGCTGAGCTAAAAATGAAATTTAAAAGATACTTAGATTTGGAGAACATTAATGTTTAAAAACAAAGTATTCATCTCAATCACAATTTTTTCAGTTCTTATGTTTTTAACTGCATTTATAAAAACTCAAACGAGAATAATAGAAAAAAATATTTATTCTTACCAATTCAAAATAAGTGAACTTGAAAATAATCTATATGAAGCTCAGCTAGAATATTTTTATCTTTCATCACCAGAAAATTTATCTAAGAAGATTTTAGAATATAGCGATGATGAATATAAAAGTATAAATTTTTCTAAAATTTATTTTAGCATTGAGGATTTTAAAAAGGATCAAAGAAAGACTAGTAAAAAAGTTATAAATGATAAAAAAATACAAAAAAAGTAAAAGTTTTAATAAGAACCAAAGAAGTTTTTATTTTCAAGATTATATTGCAACCAATTTAAAACAAAAAAAAATTCAAAAATCACCAATTTCTGAAGACAGAATTTATATTTTGTTCTTTTTCTTTTTTTGTTTAATAGCAATTTTTGCACTTAAGATAACACTTGTATCTGTTAAAAATCCAAACCTTTTTGAAATAAAAAAAAATGAATTAAATTTTTTACCATTAAGGAGAGATATAGTTGATAGAAATGGAGAATTAATTTCTAGAAATATCAAGTCATACCACGCGGCTGTAAAACCAAACCTTATTTTAGATAAAAAAAAATTTATGATTAATATAAAATTAAATTTTCCTGAAATTTCTCAAGATGAACTTCAAAAAAAATTAAAAAAGAATAAATACTTTTATTTAAAAAAACGTATTACAGATGATGAAAAAAATAAACTATGGTCTTTGGGCGACAAGGGAATTAAATTTGAACCTACTCAAAGAAGGGTATATCCCCATGCCGGATTATATAGTCATATTCTTGGTCAAATAGACGACGATAATTATGGCATTTCTGGAGTAGAAAAATATTTTGACGATGAACTTAAAAACTTAGATAAAATAAAGGAGCCTTTAAAATTAACATTAGATACAAATATTCAATTTTTAGTTAAAAAAGAGTTAGAGAAATCTTTAGATAATTTTGATGCTATAGGGGCTGCCGGTTTACTGATGGACGTTCACAAAGGAGAGATATTATCTCTAGTCTCTTTACCAGATTATAATATCAATTTAAGAAATGACATATCAAGTCTTGAATACACTAATAAAATAACTAAAGGAGTTTTTGAGTTAGGTTCGATATTTAAAACTTTTACGATAGCATTAGCTTTGGAAGAAAAATTATTTAATGCTGATACTATCATAGAAAATATTCCATCAAGCATCAATTGTTCAAAATATAAAATATCAGAACATGATGAACTTCCAAAAGATTTATCAGTAAAAGACATTCTTGTTAGATCTTCTAATATTGGTTCGACAATAATTGCTAAAAAAATTGGTGAAGAAAAATATAAAAAGTTTCTTAAAGATATTAATCTATTAAATACACTAGATTTTGAATTGGACGAAGTTGGAACGCCATTAAGCTTTAAATGGGATAAATGTAAGTTAGAAACAATATCTTTTGGTCATGGAATAACTACAACTCCTCTACAGGCAGCATCCGCATATGCAACAATCACTAATGGAGGGTATTTAGTAACTCCAACATTATATTTGAATAAAATTAGTGAAAACATTAAAGAAAAAGTTTTATCAAATTCAACAAGCGATCAAATAAATATGATTTTACGGGAAGTTGTAACTAATAAGAATGGAACAGCTAGTTTAGCTGACGTTTATGGTTTTGATGTAGGTGGTAAAACCGGAACGGCTAAAAAATCTTTTTACGGCAAATATTCCAACAGGAAACTTAATACTTTTATATCAGTTTTTCCTATGAGCGAACCAAAGTATGTTTTATTAGTTCTTTTAGATGAGCCCAAACCAGCACCAGAAATGGTTTATAACTATCGTGGCTACAAAGTGACCAATATCAAAAGGAATGAGGCAGGTTGGAATTCTGTCCATGTGGCTGGCAAAATAATAGAAAAAATTGGACCTATTTTAGCCATAAATAACAACGAGTTTTATAAAAATTATGTTGTTAAAAAAACTAATTAAAAATTTACCTAAAAATATTAAAAATATTAAAATTAAAGGCTTATCACTAGATAGTAGAAAAGTGAAAAAAGGAGACCTTTTTTTCGCCATTAAAGGAAAAGAGTTTAATGGAAATTTTTTTATAAAGGACGCAATATCAAAAGGAGCAGCTGCTGTAGTCTGTTCCCAAAGTTTAAAAAAAAAAAGTACAAAAACACCTTTAATTATTGTCAAAGATCCCAAATTATTATTATCAAGAGCATGTGGGATATTTTTTAAAAGGAAGCCAAAGAATATCTTTGCAGTTACGGGTACTAATGGAAAAAGTTCTGTAGCTGATTTTTTTCATCAAATTTTGAATATTAATAAAATTCCTGTAGCAACTATTGGAACACTAGGTATTAAAAAGAATAGGGCCATAAAAAAATTAAATCTTACTAGTCCAGACATAGTAACTATTCATAAAGAATTATTTAATTTAAAAAAATCTGGCATAGACTATGTAGTTCTTGAAGCATCAAGCCATGGTTTGGCGCAGGGCAGACTAAATGAAATCGATTTTAAAGCAGGAATTTTTACTAACTTTAGTCAGGACCATCTGGATTATCACAAAAATATGAAAAATTATTTTAATTCAAAAATGATACTTTTTTCACGTTTGCTTAAAAAACGAAGCAACATGATTGTTGATGAAGAGATTAAAGAATTTTCTAAGCTAAAAATGATAGCTGGCAAGAGAAGTTTAAAAGTAATTAAGGCAAACAGAATTTTTGACATTGATAAACAAAAAATTTCTTTGACAGGCAGCTTCCAAACTACAAATCTTTTAATGTCAATAGCAGCAGCGAAACTTTGTGGATTAAAAAAAAGAGAAATAGATTTTGCTCTTAATAAAATTAAGAGTGTTGACGGAAGATTAGAATTAATTAGAATTTTTCCAAACGGCTCTAAAGTTTATATAGATTTTGCACATACGCCAGGCGCTTTATCAACAGTACTTAAATCACTGAGAAAAAAATATTCTAATACAATATCTCTAGTATTTGGTTGTGGAGGAGAGAGAGACAAAAAGAAGAGAGGAGAAATGGCTAAAATTGCTAGAAGATTATCTGACAAAATATATGTGACTGATGACAATCCAAGAAGGGAAAGTCCAAAAAAAATAAGAAAGATGATTACACAAAAATTAAAAAAAACCAATTATCTTGAAATCGGAAATAGGAGAAAAGCAATAAAAACTGCAATTCAAAAATCTGAACCTGAAGAGATAATTTTAATAGCCGGAAAAGGTCACGAGGTAACCCAAGATTATGGTAAAAAAATTTTAAACATATCCGACAAATCGATTATTAAAAGTATAAATTTTGTAGGTAAAAAATTTACTAAAAATAATTACAACCAATATCTAAATTCTAAAATTTTAAGAAAAATAGTCAATAAGAATAAAAATTTTTCTTTTGAGGGTGTTTCCTTTAATTCAAAAGAGGTTAAAAAGGGTAATCTTTTTATTGCTATTAAAGGCTTGAGAAATGATGGGCATGAATTTGTATCTGAAGCCATTAAAAAAGGTGCAAATTTTTGTGTGGTTTCAAAAAATATTAAAGTTAAAAACAAAAGTTACTTGATAAAATGTAACAACACAATAAATTTTTTATACAACTTAGCTTTTTCAAAAAGAAGTCATTCAAAAGCAAAAGTGATTGCTGTAACAGGAAGTTCTGGGAAAACTACTGTTAAGACTCTTTTAGGAAAAATATTAAAAGTTTTTGGCGACACTTATTATTCTCCCAAATCTTTTAATAACCATTATGGTGTACCTTTCAGTCTATCAAATTTAGAAAATAATCATAAATTTGGAGTTTTTGAAATTGGAATGAGTAAAAAAGGTGAAATCAATAATTTGTCTAAGCTGGTTAAACCAAATTTAGGTATCATAACCAATATAGCTGAAGCCCACATTGAAAATTTCAAAAACATAAAAGAAATCGCAAAAGCAAAAGGGGAAATAATAAATAACATTGATAAAGGTGGTAGCTTAATCTTAAATCGCGATGATAAATTTTTTAGTTTTTTAAAAAATTTAGCTGAAAATAGAGGGGTAAAAGTTTTATCATTTGGTAATTCTACTAAATCAGACATTCGCCTAATTAAAGTTTTTAATTATAAAAATTACAAAAACTTAAAAATTAGAATATGTGATGAGTCTTTATTACTTAAGGTCAGAAATATTGAGACATCAAATATCTATAATATTCTTTGTTGTATGGCGGTTTTAAAAATTTTGTATTTAGATTTTAATAAGATTAAAAATTTTTTCAATTATCCATTATCACTTAAAGGAAGGGGCAAAACTCACAAAGTAAAAAGATACAAAACAAGGTTCAATCTCATAGATGAAAGTTATAATGCAAACCCGCTTTCTGTAAAAAATGCAATTAAGAATTTATCTAATATAAAAGATAAAGATCATAAAAAGTACGTTTTACTTGGAGATATGCTTGAATTAGGAAACAAGTCAGATTTTTACCATAAAAATTTGTCAAAAATTATTAACAGTTCTAATATAGACAAACTATTTGTATATGGAGAAAAAGCATTAAAGACTTATAAGTATATATCAAAAAAAAAAACAGGGAAATATTTTACAAGATAAAAATGATTTTGATGACGTTTTTTCAAATGTGATAAAAAAAGATGATTATTTGATGATTAAAGGTTCAAACGCTACTGGTTTAAATAAAATTTCTAAAAGTATTATAAAAGGAACAGCCAATGTTATATAGTTTTTTAACTTCATTAGTAGAGCAGTACTCATTTTTAAATGTATTTAAGTACTTAACTTTTAGAACTGGACTTTCTGTTATCACATCACTTACTGTAGTATTTTTAGTAGGTGGGCCTTTAATTAAAATATTTTCAAAAAAACAAATTTTAGGACCCATTAGACAAGATGGGCCAATAGACCATATAATAAAAAAAAGCGGAACACCAACTATGGGTGGAATTATAATTATAATTGGAATGTTGTCAGGAACACTGCTTTGGGCTGATCTATCAAATATATTTATCTGGACTCTTATTTTCGTATTTTTAAGTCTAGGAGTTTTGGGCTTTGTTGATGATTTATTAAAAATAAACCTTAAAAACTCAAGAGGTTTAAATTCAAAATTAAAGTTTTTAGGCCAATTAATTATAGCGCTAATAGCATTATATATTTTAATTCAATTTTCAGATCATCAATATTTATATAATTTATATTTTCCTTTTTTTAAAAACTTAATATTACATATGGGATTATTTTTTATACCATTTGCACTTTTTGTTATCATCGGATCTTCAAACGCTGTTAATCTTACAGATGGTCTTGACGGCCTGGCTACTGTTCCTGTTATGTTGGTTGCTCTCTCATTCACTTTTATAAGCTATATAGTTGGTAACACTATTTTCTCAGAATATTTGCAACTACAATATATTCCTGGGGTTGGCGAAATATCTATTTTTTGTGGTTCTATCGTTGGTTCTTGTCTAGGTTTTCTTTGGTACAACGCTCCCCCAGCTAAAATATTTATGGGTGACACTGGCTCTCTTTCTTTAGGAGGCTCACTAGCTGCAGTTGCGATTATTGTTAAACACGAAATCGTGCTAGCGATTATTGGAGGCTTATTTGTTTTAGAAACTATCTCGGTTATAATTCAGGTAGCCTCATTTAAGTTGACTGGTAAAAGGGTATTTAAAATGGCGCCTATTCATCATCATTTTGAGAAGAAAGGTTGGGCAGAGTCTACAATAGTAATCAGATTTTGGATAATCGCAATAATCCTAGCCTTAGTGGGTTTAGCCACACTTAAATTAAGATAGTTGATGGACTTATCAAAATTAAGGAAAAAAAGTTTTGCAGTTTATGGACTTGGGTTGACAGGTATATCTGTAATTAATCATTTTAAAAAAAATAACATCAAAGACTTTTGTGTTTGGGATGACGATAAAATCAAAAGGTTTAAGTTTCAGAAATATCTGAACAACGGCAATTTTTCAAAAAAATTGGATAAAGTAGACTACATTGTAATAAGTCCAGGTGTAAATTTAAAAAAAACAAAATTTAGTTCAAAATTACAAAAAAATAAAAATAAAATTATTACTGATTTGGATCTTTTTTATCAACAAAACATTAAAGGAAAAACAATAGTAATCACAGGAACAAATGGCAAATCAACAACATGTAAAATAATTGAACATATATTAAAAAAAAAATAAAAGGAATGTTCAAGTTGGAGGTAATATTGGCAAACCAATTTTAGACCTTAACATCAAAAAAAAATCTTTCTATATTATTGAAGCATCATCTTTTCAATTATCAAATTCAAAAAATATTAAACCTAACTATGCTCTTATTTTAAATATCAGCAAAGACCATTTAGATTGGCATGGTAATTTTAACAATTATCGCAATTCAAAAATGAAAATTTTTTCAATGCAAGATAAATTTGATTATGCATTATTAAACGATAAAAATTTGATTAAAATTTTTAAAAAAAATAAATTCTCTAGTAAACTTAAAATAATAAAATCACTTAAATATGAAAAGTTAAGTAATAAAATTAAAAATTCACATTTAAGTCTAAAATCTAACAAGGAGAATATGATCTTTATATTTGAATTAATAAAAATTTTAAAAATTAAACAAAAATATTTTTTAAAAGTTATAGAAAGTTTTAAAGGTTTAAACCACAGACATGAAATTTTTTTAAAGAAAAAAAATATTTCTTTTATCAACGACTCGAAAGCTACAAGCTTTGAAGCCTGCAAGTTTGCTCTTTCTAGTAACAAAAATATAATGTGGATTGTTGGAGGTCAGCCCAAGTTAAAAGATAAATTTAAATTAAATGGACTAAGCAAAAATATTATTAAAACTTTTATAATTGGCAAAAACTTTAAATTTTTTAAAAATCAACTAGATGGAAAAGTTAATTTTGAAATATCAAAAACATTAAAAAAGGCTTTAATTTCAATATTCAAAACAATAGCCAAAACACCCGATAAAGAAATAAGTGTATTGTTGAGCCCAGGGAGCGCTTCATTTGATCAGTTTAAAAATTTTGAAGAAAGAGGAAATTCTTTTAAAAAGTTGGTGAAATCTTATGGAAAAAAATATCTATAAAGAAAAATTAAATATTTATTGGCGTAATATTGATAAACAAATTTTTTTTAGTTTTATAATTTTGTTTCTCTTAGGGCTTTTTTTTTCTTTTTCATCAACCTCTTCATTAGCTGGTGAAAGGCTCAATAAAGATTATTACTTTTTTTTTTCAAAGCACCTTACATTTGTTTTTTTATCACTTTTTTCAATGTTTATAATTTCATTTATTGAACGAAAATTTTTAATTAAAATAGTAATTCCTATTTTCACTTTTTTATTAATAATGTTAATTTTAGTTCCTATAATCGGCATTGAAATAAAAGGATCTAAAAGATGGCTAAACTTATATTTCTTCCAACTTCAACCCATTGAACTTGTAAAACCCTTCTTTATTTTGATGACTGCAAAAATTTTATCATCTTCTGAATTAAGAACATCAAATAGCTCATATTTTTTGAGTTTTATAATTTTATTATCAATAGTGACATTATTAGTTAATCAACCTGATCTCGGACAGTCAATTTTAATTATCGGAACATGGATTTCTGTGGTTTTTATCTCAGGAATAAATATTTTTTATATAATTGCGTTTTTCGGTTTAGCGATCTCTTCATTTGTCACTCTTTTAATTATTTTACCAGAAAAATTAGGATACATTACCAATCGTATAACTTCTTTTTTAGATCCTACTAAGGGTGATAGCTTTCAATCTCAAAAGGCATTGGACGCAATAAAACAAGGGGGATTAACTGGCCAAGGAATGGGAGAAGGAATTTTAAAGGATAGCGTTCCAGAAGCTCACACGGATTATATTATAGCAGTTATAACAGAGGAGTTTGGTTCATTAGTATCTGTAATTATTACTTTAATTTTTTTGTTTATTTCTTATAGGATAATAAAAAAAACTGTGGTTGAATTAGACAAAAATTTAAAAATATCTCTTTGTGGTTTAGCTTCACTTTTAATTTTTCAAACCTTTATACACATCGGAGTAAATACGAGCTTACTCCCAACTACAGGAATGACTCTACCATTTTTAAGTTATGGAGGTTCTTCATTACTTGGAAGCGCAATATTGGCAGGTATTATTTTAAATTATACTAAAAGCAGGTTTAAAGATGAAGAAATTGAATAAAAAAATTTTAATATCTACTGGAGGAACGGGAGGTCATGTTTTTCCAGCTTATAGTTTAGCACAATATTTAACAGGCCAAAATTTTTCTGTTGAGATTGTTACAGATACAAGAGGTATGAAGTTTCTTCAAAATTGTAAAATTAATTTAAAACTAATTAATACAGACACAATTTTTCAAAAAAATCCTTTTAAGGTTATTTATTCTTTTTTCCAAATAATCTTTGCTTTAATAAAATCTTTTTTCTTTTTGATTAATTCTAAGCCAAGTTTAGTTTTTGGAATGGGTGGTTATTCCTCATTTCCTGTTTGTTTAGCAGCTAAACTGCTTAAAATCCCTTTTATTATCTATGAAAATAATTTGCTATTAGGTAAAGCAAACAAGTTTCTTTTACCTTTTGCGCATAAAATCTTCGTATCTTATTCAGATCTCGAAGGATTAAAATCAAAATATGATTTTAAAAAAATTGAAATTGGAAATCTAATAAGAGAAAAAATTTTAAATTTTAAGTCTAACAAGAGTTTATTAAAAGAAAATGAAATTAGCATTTTAATTTTAGGTGGCAGCCAAGCGGCAAGGTCTTTTGCAGTAAAATTACCAAAAATAGTTGATCAATGCACTAAAGAAAAAATTAAATTGAGACTATTTCAACAATGCTTAAAAGATCAAAACCTGGAATTAGAAGAGCTATATAAAACTAAAAATATAAAGTTTGAATTATTTAATTTTAGCGAAAATCTATTAGAATATTTCTCAAAAATAGACCTTGCTATTACAAGAGCTGGTTCTTCCATGATCGCAGAATTGATAAATTGTAACATACCATTTATTTCAATTCCCTTTCCTTACTCTGCAGAGAATCATCAACTTAAAAATGCCAAATATTTTGAAAAAAAAGGCTATGGATTTCTAGTTGAGGAGCAAGATATAGAGTTTAAGCTATTTACTTTGATTAAAATGATTCATAAAGATAAAAATCTTTTAACGCAGATAAAGGAAAAACAAAAAAATCACTCTGATAAATCTGTTTTTAAGAAAGTTGATAAATATATTAAGGAGATAATAAATGAATAGGATCAATATTGGAAAAAAAGAGATTATTCATTTTGTCGGTATTGGAGGTATTGGAATGAGTGGTTTAGCTCAAATTATGAAAACTATGGGATTCAATGTTCAAGGAAGTGATTTGTATAAAAATAAAAATACTGAAAATTGTAAAAAATTGGGAATAAAAATAATTTTGGGACATTCAAGAAAAAATGTTTCAAGTGCAACTATAGTAGTTAAATCAACAGCTATAAAAAATAACAATGTTGAATTAAATGAGTCTAAAGCAAAAAGACTACCTATTTATGAAAGGGCAGAAATGTTAGCAAATATTGTGGCTTTAAAAAAAAATATTATAATTACAGGCTCACATGGAAAAACTACTACAACTTCATTAATTGGTAAAATTTTATCTGAAGCGAGATTAGATCCTACTATTATAAATGGTGGG
>MDTB01127828.1_pt1 | contig 12799 bp, 11 predicted proteins | sample 811161 | NCBI WGS metagenome assembly MDTB01 (sample SAMN05326650, study PRJNA326480) | marine metagenome | isolation source: seawater | place: Mediterranean Sea | collected 2009 | reverse complement strand
TAGTCTTTTGCATAAATCAATTTCTTCAAAATATATAAAAAAATTTTCATCAAAATATCCTATATTTTTAAATTGCTTTAAATTTAAAAACATCGCAAAACCCTTTACACTTTTTACTTGAAATATACCTTTAGCGGTTTCTAAATTTATATTGTTTTTTTCTTCTTGAACGTAAGGGGCTATAATTGCAAAATCTGATTTAAGTTTTGCCGTTGATAAAAAATTATTTATTGTGTCTTCATCCACTGCCGCGTCCGGATTTATAATTAATGCAAACTTTGTTTTTACAAGAGAAAGGCCCAAATTGTTGCCCTTAGCATAACCTAAATTTTCATCTGATAAAATACATTTTAAATTTGAATAGTCTTTTTCCAGTTTTTCTTTTAATTGAGTATTATTTGAGTTTTCAATAACTATAATTTTAATATCTTTACCTAAGGATTTTATACAATTTAGTATCTTATTCTCGCTCCTGAAAGAGGTGATGACTGCGGTGATATCTTTATTATTCATTTTTCGCGTTATTAATTGATTTTGTATAATAATTCTTTATTTTAACACAATTACACTAAATATTCTTTATTCAAATATGAAAAAAATAATTGTTACAGGAGGATCGGGCTTTATCGGCAGTAATTTAGTTGAATATTTAATAAAAAAAAAATATTTTGTTATCAATATTGATAAATTGACGTATTCATCCAATAATTACAGTAAAAAAAAATTTGGTAAAAAAAAATATAAATTTTTTAAAATTGATATTTGTAATAAAAAACAACTCAAAAGATTAATTAAAAAATATAAACCCGAGTGTATATTTAACCTAGCAGCTGAGACACATGTTGATAGGTCTATTGACTCTCCTTATCAATTTATACATTCAAATATACTAGGAACATTCAGTATATTAGAAGTTATCAGAGAAAATAATAAAAAAAATAAGAAAATTAAACTAATACACATTTCTACAGATGAGGTTTATGGAGATATTAAATCAAAAAAATCTAATGAAAAATTTCCTTACAACCCAAGCTCTCCTTACTCAGCGTCAAAAGCAAGTGCAGATCATTTAATTAAATCTTATATAAGAACCTATAAACTTCCTGCGATAATATCAAATTGTTGTAATAATTATGGTCCCTACCAGTTTCCTGAAAAACTTATTCCAAAAATAATTTCAAATATTATGTCAAATAAACCTTTGCCTGTTTACGCCAAAGGTCAAAATTTACGAGAGTGGATTTATGTAACTGACTATTGTGAAGCTTTATATCAATTATTTAAGAAAGGAAAAATTGGAGAAAGTTATAACGTTGGTTCAAATCAAAATATAAAAAATATTCATATTGTTAAAAAAATTTTAAATATATTTAAAAAGAAACGTATAAACATTGGAAAAAAAGTAAAAATAAAATTTGTTAAAGACCGGCCAGGTCATGATTTTAGATATGCTTTGAATAGCAAAAAAATTAAAAAGGACATAAAATGGAAATCAAAAATAAAGCTTAATAGAGGTTTAAATATTACAGTGGACTGGTATTTAAATAATAAAAAATTTATATCCTCCATTTCTAAAAAACTATATGTTAATAGACTGGGTTTAAAAATATGATAAAAAAAGGAATTATCTTAGCAGGTGGAATGGGGACAAGAATGAGCCCAATTACAAAATCAGTGAATAAGCAGTTATTGCCAATTTATGATAAACCATTAATTTATTATCCTTTATCTATATTAATGTTGGCAGATATAAAAAATATTTTAATTATTGTTAACAAAGGACAAATAAATCAATTTAAAAAAGTTTTAAAAAATGGAGAGCAACTTGGGGTTAAAATAGAATATAAAGAACAAAAATACCCTAATGGCTTACCTGAGGCTTTTATCATTGGTGAAAAATTTATCAATAATGAAAATGTTGCTTTAATTTTAGGGGATAATTTTTTTTATGCTCAAAGTCTTACAAAGTCTCTACAAAAAGCTACTAAGTTAAAGAGTGGGGCTAAAGTTTTTTTACATCCAGTTAAAAATCCGAAACTTTACGGAATTGCAACTATAAAAAATAAAAAGATTGTTAATCTTAAAGAAAAACCTTTTTCGACAAAATCAAATCTTGCAGTTACTGGTTTGTATTTCTTTGATAAAAACGCTGTAAAATTTAGTAAAAAACTTAAGCCTTCAAGAAGAAAAGAATTGGAAATAATTGATTTATTAAATAAATATAGAAAAAAGAATAAATTGACTGCTGAATTTTTAGGACGTGGCGGTGCTTGGTTAGATGCAGGCTCTATCGACGATTACTATGATACTACTTCATTTGTTTCTGCTATTGAAAAAAGGCAAGGTTTCAAAATAGCTTGTTTGGAAGAAATAGCATTTAGAAAGAGATGGATTAATAAAAAAGATTTATTAGAGTGTATTAAATTTTATGGAAATTGTGACTATTCAAAATATTTAAAAAATTTAATATCATAGGTGATTATTAATATCATGAAACAATATTGGTAATTCTGTATATTTAGCATTCTTCTTAAACCAATAAGACATAAATCTTTCTGCTAAAAAGCCATAAATTCTTATTAAACCATATCCTTTTAAATCATTGAATCCAAATAATTGTTCACAGTTTTTAAGCCATGGAAAAATTTCATTATAATAGGACTCTAATAGTTTTTTTGATTTACAAATAAACATATTATGAGGATTAAATGAAACCTCCTCGTTTACAAATTTTCTAAAATCTTCTTTATTCTCTTTGTCTAATAAATCAATAGCTCTATCTAAATTATTTCTTCCATGCATCAAATCGAAATGAAATTTAATATTTCTAGCATTTTTATCAAATAAAACTTTTGGATTTGAAACAACTAAGGAAAATCCTTTTTTTAAAAATTTGATTGTTTTTCTTTTATTTACATAAAAAGGATCGCCTAAAATTACTTCAAATTTATCAAATTTTTCTGGTATTTGTTTAAGGGTTTTGTTTTTTAAATTGTTTGAATCAATTTCGTTATTTGGGGTAAAATTTAATGACCAAAATTTCCTATACTGGCAGAATCCGATCCATTTCTTATCAATATTTGTAAAATAATTTTTCCATAACCAATAATGGAAAGTATACTCTCCATAAAATTTATTTTTTTTTGAAATACTTTCTCCACTTTTATCGCTAATACAATTCTTAGGAAAATTTTGTTCACCCAAACCAACCGGAGTATAATTTAAATTCTTAATAAACTCGATATGTTTTGGCTCAAGTGTTAAACAAAACATTTCTAAATTGTTATTTTCCATTTATTTTATTATAGGCCTGTACTCTGATTTGTTTAAAACAATTGCGTTTAATGCACCTTTTAAACTAGCAAGGTGAAGTTTTGCATCGTACATGTTGATTTTAATAATTGATAAAAATATTCCAAGGACGTTTTGATAAATATTTGGAATAATCTTTTTTAATGCATAAAAATAATTATAATGTTTTTTAAAATAATAAAATTTTGACCAACTAAAATGCCAGTTTCTATTAATTAATATTTCTTTTTTATACTTTTTGTTTGATGAACTTGTTCCTGTATGATTAAATTTAAGGTCTTTAATTATATACATCTTGTGTTTTAATCTAATTAAAGCTTTACACAAATCCATCGTTTCAAAATACATGAAAAAATTTTCATCTAATATTATTAAGTTTTTTAATTTTTTTTTATTTATTACACAAAAACACCAATCGATTTCTTTTGCTTTAAGCATAGCGTATTTATTTATTTTTAGGTTATCCTCCCTATCAGCTTTTAATGGAATAAAGTTTTTGTATATCTTTTGGTTTTTATATTCTGGAGCTAAAAGTGAAAAATTTTTAAATCTAACTAAGAATTTTTCTAATTTTAAAATCATATTTTTTTCAATTAATACATCTGGTGTAAGTGTTAGCACAAAATTATTCTTACATTCTCCCATTGCTAAATTAAATGCTTTTGCATAACCTAGATTATATTCTGGAATAATAACTTTTGTATTTTTAAATTTTTTCTCTAATTTTTTAGTAGATTGAAGTGTAGAATTTTCTACAATTATAATTTGATATTTTTTTGGAAGTTTTTTTAAAATTTTAATCAATAAGTGGTTACTTTGAAATGATATTATTATAACAGATAATTTCATAATTTGATGGTAGCGAGAGGCGGATTCGAACCGCCGACCCCAGGCTTATGAGTCCTGTGCTCTAACCAACTGAGCTACCTCGCCATAGTAAAATTTATATTACTTTTATTAATACCAATCAATCCCTAGGTTGCTTCTCCTAATTTTAACAAATTTTTTATCAGAAAGTTAAGTTTTTTATTATGTATTTTTTTTGTTGGTAGTCCTATAAAAAAGCCTCTATCCTCTATCTCTTGGCAAGAGCTAAATTTTTCGTTATTTTTTTTTAATTTGTATAAATTTACACATGGTTGATTAAGAAAATTCCCACTAATAATTGGTCTAGTTTCTATCTTATTTTTTTCTAGGTATTTGAGAAATCTTTTTTTTTGTTTTACGTATTTTTTATTGACAATAATAGGTAATCCAAACCAACTAGGTTTTAAATTTTTAATGGGTTTAATAAAACTATACTGATTGTTCCATTTTTTTGAATGAATTAGACTTTCAATTATAAGCCTTCTATTTTCCGATCTTTGTCTCTTAAACTTATTAAGTTTCCTTAACTGACTCAAACCAATTGAAGCAGTTAAATCCAATGGTCTTAAATTAAAGCCAGAATTAATAAAATTAAAACTTTTATCATTTCCCTTATTCAAACCTCTGTCCCATCCATGTGCTCGTAATGAGTGTAAAATTTCATAATCAGATTTTTTATTACAAACAATCATACCACCCTCTCCAGATGTTATTTGATGTGAGGGGTAAAATGAATAGGTTCCAAATTTTCCAAAGGTCCCTAATGATTTATTTTTAAATTTAGAACCAAGCGACTCGCATGTATCCTCAATAAGTACCAAATTATTTTTTTTACATATATTCATTAATTCATTCATATTTGTAGAGTTTCCTAAAATATGAACGGCCATTATAGCTTTAGTTTTTTTTGTTATTTTTTTCTTTAAATCATTCAAATCTATGTTTAAGGTTTTTTTATCTATATCTACGAATTTAGGCTTTAATCCAGACTGAACAATAGGCCATAAAGAAGTTGACCAACACAGCGCTGGTATCAAACATTCATCATTGGGTTTGAGCCTTTTATCATTTTTTGGGTTAATTAAACAAAAAAATGATAAAAGATTTGCTGATGATCCGGAATTAACCATAAGCGCGTATTTTGAACCAACATAACTTGCAAATTCATTTTCAAATTTTTTTGTAATTTCTGACATAGTGATTTTTCCTTTTAACAATACATTAATACCAGCCATCAGATCATTTATTTCAAATGCGTCGTCTATGAGTGGGAACTCATTATCACTGTAAATTTTTTTTTGATTTTTTATAATTAGATTTCTAAGAAATTTTTTTTCAAAATTATTCATATTTTCTCAAAGCTTTTAAATCATATTCTACCATGTCTTTGGCTAAACCTTTAAAATCAATTTTTGGCTTCCAATTTAATTTTTTTTTAATTTTTGAAATATTCGCCAATCTTGCTCTATTATCTTCTCTTATGAGACTTTTATCAATTTCAATAAAGTCTTTGTAATTAAGATCTACACATCTAAAAGCTAATTTAGCAAAATCTTCAACACTGTGGAGTTTGCCTGTGCCTATTACGTAGTCATCTCCCTTTTTTTGCTGGCAAATTAACCACATTGCATATGCAAAATCTTTAGCATGGCCCCAATCTCTTTTTGCCTTTATATCTCCTAGTTTAATTTTTTTCTGTAATCCTAATTTAATTTTTGCTACAGAACTTGAAATTTTTCTTAAAACAAAACTTTTATCTTTTCTGGGTGACTCGTGATTAAAGAGAATACCTGAAGAACTATGCATGTTATAATTATCTCTGTAACTTTTAATAAGGTAGTGGCTAGCTAATTTCGATATTCCATAAGCTGAATTTGGTTCAAAAATTGTTTTTTCATTAATCTTCTTTTTTTGATCTTTAGAATAAATTTCAGAAGAGCCTGCAAAAAAAAATTTGGTTTTATTGTTATTTTTATATACTGAAGATAAAATAGAATGAGTAAAATTTAGATTAATATTAAAAGTATAAAACTCGTTATCAAATGAATGTCCATCCTGTGATTGAGCTGCTAAATGATAAACTTCATTTGGTTGAATAAAATTAATTATATTTTCTAGCTCTTTTTTGTTGTTAATATCTGATTTATGTAAATTCAGTTCATTTTTAAAACTCTGATTATTAAAATTATGTTTAGAGTTATTCGTTTCATAACTTTCACGAACTATTCCATGCACTTTATAATTTTTACTCAATAGTAATTCAGATAAATACGATCCATCTTGACCAGTAATACCTGTTATGAGTGCAATTTTTGACATCTTAATTTATTGTGTATAGAAACATTTTGCATTATACAAATCAATAATATGAAAACAAATAGAGATATTACTTATCTCAAAAAATGTAAGATTTGTGGAAACAAGAACTTAAAAAAGGTTCTTTTTATTAATGAACAATACATTTCAGCTACATTTGTAAAATCCAATAAAAATAATAAATTAACAAAAATTAAAACGCCCCTCACACTTGTTCTGTGCGACAAGACTAAAAATAAAAAAGGTTGCGGACTTTTACAGTTGCTAGAAATTACAAAGCCAGATCTTTTATATAAAAAATATTTTTATAGATCTGCTACAAATGATACGATGAGAAAAGATTTAAAAGACGTAGTTAATTGTGTTATTAAAATTGCAAAACCCAAGCAAAATGACTTGATTGTAGATATTGGATCTAATGATTGTACGTTATTAAATTTTTATAATAAGAAATATAAGTTAATCGGTTTTGAACCAGCGCAAAATATAAAGTACATAAACAAAGGTAAGAAAATTCAAATTTTTAAAAATTATTTTAATTATAAAGATTTTAAAAAAAAATATTCAAATAATAAGGCTAAAATTATAACTTCATGCGCAATGTTTTATGACATAGCTGAGCCAAAAAAATTTGTATCCGATGTTGACAAAATTCTTCATCAAGATGGAATTTGGTGTGTCCAAATAAGTTATTTAGCTTCAATGATTAATTTCAACAACTTTTATGATATTTGCCATGAACATTTATCGTATTACTCTATTGAAACTTTTGAAAATTTATTAAAAACATTCAATCTTAAATGTTTCTATGCTGAAACAAATGCTGTCAATGGTGGAAGTGTCAGACTTTATGTCTGTAGAAAAGACAGCATTTATAGTAAAAATAAATTATACAACAACACATTAGTGAAAATTAAAAAGTTGGAGAAAAAACTTAAATTAACTAAAGCATCAACTTTTTATAATTTTCAGAAGAAAATTGACAATATTAAAAGTAAAACGAATTCTTTTGTTAATTTAATTAATGACTCGGATGAACAGATATTTGCACTAGGAGCAAGCACTAAGGGAAATATCCTATTACAACATTTTGGCTTAGACAAATCTAGAATTCCTTACATCAGCGAGAGAAATCCAGAAAAAGTTGGGCTGAGATGCCTGGGTTCAGATATCAAGTTAATATCAGAAAAAGAGGCAAGAGAAAGAAAACCAAAAGCGTTTTTGGTTTTGCCTTGGAATTTTAAGAAAGAAATAGTCAATAGGGAAAAAAATTACATCAACAAAGGTGGAATTTTAATGTTTCCAATGCCTTACCCGCATTACGTAAGTAAAAAAGGTGAAGAAAAATTATAAAAGAAATGTCAATTAAAAATTTTTTACTTAAATTTATCAAAAAAGAAGAATATCAAGAATTAAAAAATCAAGAGAGAATAAAAAACGATAAAACAATATTTGAAAAAAAATATAAAGATAAAATAGATAATATTCATAAAAAAATCATAAGTAAAAAGTCATTAAATTTTTTACACTCAGGTCACGCTGCAGATATTGTAAATGTTCTTCCAGTATTACAGGAGCTTGGTAAGAGTCACGATTGCAACTTATTTATAAATATAAATAAACCAATTAAATTTTATTATAAACATCCGGCAGGTAAAAACTTCTTAAATAAAAAATTGTTTGATATGTTGAAACCTTTAATTTCACCTCAGAAGTATATAAAAAATTTTGAAATTTATAATAATCAAGAAATCGACATTAATTTTGATTTGATTAGGGATTTACCAATTAATATATTATTTGATAATACTAGATACGCCTCTACTATAACCGGTGTTCATCCAGATTTAACTAATAAATTTATTGAAGCAGAAAATTATAATGAATTCAAAGATTACGTGGCAATACAGAGAACCTTTAGATACAGAAATCAATTTATAGATTACGGTTTCTTAAATAATTTTGATAAATTATTATTTATTGGCATTGAAGAAGAATTTGAAGATTTAAAAAAGATCGTAAAAAAACTAGAATTTTATAATTGTAAAGATTTTATGGATATGGCAAAAATTATCAAATCTAGTAAGCTCACATTGGCTAATTCATCAATTGCATTTCCTATAGCCGAGGGTTTGAAAGTGCCAAGATTATTAGAGGCTTGCCCTTACTTTCCAGCAGCTCAACCACATGGGAAATTAGGTTATGATTTTTACTTCCAGTCTCAATTCGAGCTTTTATTTGAAAAACTATATAATATTTAAATTATTAATTACTAAAAGTTCTGTTGCAATTTTCTACTGCAAAACAATATTTTGAAAATCTTATTCTTTGAAAAGGAAATTGGTTAGTTAAATCATCAGCATTCTTTTCAATTGATGTTTTTATTTCTATGATACAATTTTTATCTTTTTGCGAGTAATTTGTCTTAAAGTTTTTATATATAATATTTTGATCAATTGATATTCTTACATCGTTAATAATCAAATATTCCCTATCGTACTGAACATAAAAATTAGGCAAGCATAATCCATACCTGTTATCAAAGCATCCAGCTTTTTTGTGAAAATCTATAGTTTTGTTATCAATAATATTTCTTGTTTTAAACCTTCCCTCAACTGATGAATGTTTTATTTCAAGATAGGATTTTCTATCTTCTGAGTCAGGATATTCCCTTATTCTTATTTTTTTTCTAGGCACAATCCCCTCTACAGAATCGCTGTACATATCCATGTTTACATTATCAAAATAAAGGCTTTTTACTTTTCTTAACTTATGTATTTTTTTAGCTGATTTACTTAAAATAAATTCCTTAAAGTTAATTAAATTTTCAGGTCTTATATAAAGTTTCTCTTCTATTCTAAAACTCATTAATTTACTTCTCCCTGCTTTATAATTTTTGAGTATTTGTCCGTTTCAAATTTTTCGATAAAATTTTTACAAGCAAAGTCATTAATAAGAATGATTATTCCGCCATTAAATTCTTGTTTTTTATTATACGCCGATAAACACGTTTTAACATTATTAAAATATAAATTTTCTGTTGAAACTATAGAGCTATCTTTTGATGCAATGCCAGTGTTAGAATTTATCCCATTTATACTCTTTAAATTTAAAATTGATGACTCTCCTACTGATAAAGCTTTATCACCACAATTTTTTAAATTTAATGTGCCTAGTTTGTATTTGCCAGCAGAGAAATCTAAGCAGTCATTTTTCGAAAAATCTACAAAAATTTTATTTATACTTAAACTAGAATAATCGACATCCAAGCCATCGCTGTAAGAATTCGTAATTGAAATTTCCTCTACACTACCGGTGCTATTGATAAAATTAATCGCGTCCTCACAATTGGCATTATTTGACTCTATTGAAATATTTTTAACATTTAAGTTTATAAGTGAGAGACAGCCCGTTAAACCGTTAATATCATTGGGAAAATTTTTTGGAATGGCATTATTTATCATTTTTTTCCCTTGGTATTTGATTTTTAAATTGTTTAAATTTCCACCAATTAAATAGGCTCTAGATCCAACTTGTGTTTGTATTATCTCTAAATTATCATTTTCTATATTTGTTTTTATTGTAATGCCGTCCTCATAGTATAGGGACGTATCTTTAATATTCATCTTATTAAAATTTCTATACTTTCTTATATTTTCGAAATTTAAACTATTACCTAGATATTGATATAAGTTTTCATCCAAAACCAGCTCGCCTTCTAATAAATCTGTTAAATTATTTTGTGTAAAATTAAAATCTTTACATCCTGACAAAAATATTTTGCATCTTTGTAAGCTACCATTTTTTTCGTTATGTTTGACTAAAATAACATCAGAGTCTGTATCATTTAATGTGGCATTAAATTTGTTTAAAAGATTATCTATTGGTTTAAATTTATTATGTTCTAATAAATCGTTGTCATCTATGTTATTATATACTTTTTCAATTTTGTTTAAATTATGAATAATCCTTTCAATTTTTTTACTGACTAAATCATAAGACATTTCAACTCCCGAATAATTAATATTATTCTGAATATTTTTTTTGTCAGTATTTTTAAGTTTTTCTCTTAAATCTTCAAAAGCAGAAAAATAATTTTCTGATATTGGTAATCGATATGACGCAGTCGTTGTAGTTGGATTATTTAAATCTATATTTGGGTTTGAGTCATAATTTATTGGCTCAAAATAATTTTCTAAAGAATTCCAAAAAAACTTTCGGTTGTTAGCCGCTAAACCATGCTGGCTATTTGTTGATTGAATTAAAAGGTTATAAACATCCAGTTTAAGAATATTCTTAGGGTCAAAAAAACCTAAAAGTGTATTATCAAGGTCATAATCAAAATAATGAAAATTATTTTTTTCGTCTTGGAATTTATTAGAATAATACAAATAAATTAAATTTAAGTTAGTTGTTGCGTTAAATGACATTTTTTTTATTCCTTCACTTTTATTAATAATATTTGAATTGACTTGTTTGGCTAATAAATGTTTGATGCTATTGTTCATAATTGGGACCACACCAATTTCCCAGTTGCTTTTTTGATTCGAAGGAAGTTTTTCTACTGCCTTAAAAAAAAATCTTTCATCCCCCTCTAAAATTGGACCTTCTCTTCTGTTATTAAATTCCAATAATTCTTTTGCAGCTTTTTCTTGAAATATCATGCTAGAATTAGCTTTGTTGATTCTTGCTTCAACTTTTGCTGTTCTTGGTGCTAAATAATTTAAGTTTCTTAACAATTCGGTTAAAAAAACCTCATCCTCAAGTCTTCCTCTAGTATTCGGTCTAAGAAGCTTAAATCTAGTAATCCCCTTTATATTTCCATCTTCTAAGTGAACATCTATACTTTGGATTATTGTATTCACGGAAAGATCAATGTGATCCTTTTCATCTCCATGGTGACGAATTCTAGCCTCGAACATACATTTAGTACCATCGCTATATCTAACTGAAACAGTTGCGTCATACCTCTGTTTAAATTTTTCTGAAACATATCTTGATCTGCTTGTTAATATTCTCACGCTATTAACAATCCAATTTCTATAGTTATTTACATCAATCTCAATTTTATCAATTTTGAGAGTATTAAATTTTTTTTGAAATTGTTCAGAAACTTGATTGTCACAGCCTGAAAATTTTTGCTCTGGTTTATTTATATTTGCAAAAACTGTTTGAGAAAAAAATATTAAAAGAATAAAATAAATAGAAACCAATTTCATACATTAGTTGAGGTTAACATTTATTTTATCAATACTTTTTTCCTCTTCGATTTTTTGCTTAAAGTCTTGTAACTCTTTTTTGTTATTGAAACTTAATCTATAAATATATTCATTTTGAGAAGTATCTACGAGAGAATTAGTTAAATAATCACTTTTTTCAATTAAATCTAACTTTTGTTTAGATGTGATTTCAAGAGTATTGCTAGTGTTTCCTTCATTGAATGACATGTTGTAAAATGACTTTCCTGACTTTTGAAAAATTTTTTGTATTATTTTTACTGCAAAGATAATCGCCACGGTACATAGAACTAATTGTATTGCCCATTTTGTTCTCACACTTGTGGCAATACCAACGGTTATTAAATCAAAATATATTATTAACTCTAATGCGCTTTTAACTGGATGTCTAAATCTAACAATAGAGAGAGCTCCAATCATTCCAAGTGATAAAGCTATATTTCCAGCAATAGTTTTAGTTATGACATAAGTAATAACCGGCAATATCATGAAAGCAACTGTTTGTGCATGTGATTTAGCCCAAGCTTGCCCAGTAAGAGTTAGGGAGTATCTAATTATCAAACCACTCGATATTAGTAAAATTAAAGATTTTATTTCGTCCATTATTCTTAAATTCTTATCAAATCAGTTTCAGTAAGTCACTTAATTTTTTCCTTATAAATTATAATTTTTTTTCAAGTAAGTTTAGATCAATTCTAATATGACCCATTTGGTTATTGAGATTATATTTTTCAGGAACGACAGATATGCAATCATAACCAACATTGCATTTTTTTGCTAAATTTTCACACATCTTTCCTGCTCCTGAAGGCTTAAGTTCTAACATCTTTAAATCTGCGTTACTAAACATCACATTGGCAAACCCAGCTCCATGAAGGCCTACTATTTTTTTTGCATTAAAAAAAAGTTTTATTTGATCTGTTATAGAATAATCTGATAACTTTATTACTTTGAATTTATGCTTTGACAATTTATCTATCACTTCTTTCTCATTAACTATTTGTCTTAACTTTGATATATTAGGACTTGCGTCTCCTCTATCAATATAGAATTTTGAAGGAAAATTA
>MDTB01233798.1_pt1 | contig 12800 bp, 9 predicted proteins | sample 811161 | NCBI WGS metagenome assembly MDTB01 (sample SAMN05326650, study PRJNA326480) | marine metagenome | isolation source: seawater | place: Mediterranean Sea | collected 2009 | reverse complement strand
TTATAGGTGGCTTCCTCTTCTTCCTCGCGTTCACGATGGCAACGCACCATCATCAATACGATATTCAGTTAAAGTCGCCGCTTCTGGTTGGCTTTTTCCTCGCAGGGCTCGTCACGCATGGAGGTTTGCAGGGCTGGTGGATTTCCCCAGTGCTTAGCTCGCTGTCGGAAGTACCACTTTTTATAGGTGCGACTATATTAACTGCGTTTAATGATAACGCCGCGATTACATTCCTAGCCTCGCAAGTGCCCGCCTTCAGTCCCGATATCCTTGTGGCAGACAATTGGGTCTCCAAGACTGGTAGCGCCCTCGCCAATGCCCGCGGGCTAGAATACGCTGTTGTAGCCGGAGCCGTTACCGGCGGTGGCCTCACGGTGATCGCCAATGCACCCAACCCCGCTGGCCAGAGCATTTTGAATAAGCACTTCAAGAATGGTATCTCACCCATTGGGCTACTCCTTGGTGCGCTCTTTCCAACTCTAATCATGGCAGTTATGTTTATGGTTTTGCCTCACTAGGCTGATGGATAAGAGGAACCAATACGTGGAATGTAGTTGATTTGATCAACTTCCGCGTGCGGCTCAAAGCTGAGTTCCAGTCCAGTAATCGTGAGCTGTATAAGGACGAAGCGGTCTTGGGGGTGAGTCAATGATTGCTGCAAGCATTCTCGTCCCGTGTTGCAAGGCCTAGCTAAAGCAATTTCAGCCGTTCGACTATTCTTTTACTAATTCTATAGACTCTTCGGTGAACTGAATTCGCCGCTCTTTGTAAAGTTTACCCAGACCTTGCTTGAAGGCCTTTTTGCTGGTGTCGAAGGTCGCGCGGATGTCTTCGGGGCTGCTTTTATCGTTGAAGGGCATTTTACCGCCAGCTGCTTCGAGCTTTTTTAGGATGACTTGGCTCACGCCAGTCACGCGACCGTAGCCGGAGGGGTCACGGCGGAGATCGATTTTGCCGTCGTTGTGCACCTTCTTGATGTAACCAGTGAACTGGTCGCCGGGTTCTAATACATCGGAGGTCTCTTCGTGGTAGAGAAGGCCTCGGTAGCGCTTATCGATGATCGACTTGAAGCCTAAGGGTGAATCGCCGTAGATAAGAACTTGCACAGCATCGCCCACTTCGTAGGGAGGCTTCTCGGGCGGCAAGTGATTGTGGAGGCGAGTGGAGGCTACGATGCGGTTGGTATAATCGTCTACATAGACAGCCACGACGGCGCCGTCACCTTCAGTGTAGTGAACGTCACCTTGTTCGCGGTAAGGCAGCAGTAGATCTTTACTCAAGCCCCAGTCGAGGAAGGCTCCGGCGGTGGGGTGAACACTGATCACTTCGAGATAGGCGAATTCGCCGACCTTAGCGAGAGGGGTCTCGGTAGTAGCGACGAGTCGGTCTTCGGAGTCATTATAGACGAAACACTCGACTCCGGAGCCGATAGTCATCTCGGGCATGACATAACGAGTGGGCATGAGGATTTTATCATGCTGTCCACCATCGAGGTAAAGGCCGTGGTCGCTCTTTTCCAATACGGTGAGGGTGTTGTATTTTCCGATATCGGCCATGTCGTTGTTTGTTAAATTTATAGTGTGGTAATTATGCAAACCCTCTCACCTGCCAAGTGAGTGACCCCTATATGTCAGGGGAGAAGTTGTTGCCACTCATGCTAATTGGTAAGGGAGATAAATTTGACCGATTTGGGTGGTCTATTCTTAATTAATTAATGCGAGTCTCCAAATCGCGGACGAGTTCAAGCAATGTTTGATTTTTACCGCCAATGGATTCGAGTGCGGTCAAGGCGGCTTCAGTGTGACGTTTGGCTTCAGCTTGGGCGCCTTCGATTCCGTGGAGGGCGACGTAAGTAGATTTGGCTGCTGCGGCGTCCTTACCGACGGGTTTACCCAAGGTTATAGTGTCGGAGGTGGCGTCAAGGATGTCGTCGACTATCTGGAAGGAGAGACCTAGATGATAGCCAGCGTCTTGCATATACTGTCGCTGTGTCTTGTTCGGCCGTGAAAAGGCATGCCCCATCTTAAGGGCGGCAGCAAGGAGGGCCGCGGTTTTATTTTCGTGAATGTAGCGTAGGGTGTCGGAATCGAGTTGTTTACCTTCATTTTCGACATCTTCTTGCTGGCCGCCGATGAGTCGCTCACTTCCACTGGCGTCAGCGAGTATAGTGATTAGGCGGGTGGCAAGTGAGGGAAGGTCTCCATACTCACGTGCGAGTAATTGAAAGGCACAGGTAAGCAGGGCGTCGCCTGCCAATATGGCGGTGGCCTCGTCGAATTGCGCATGGCAACTAGGTCGGCCGCGGCGCAGGTCGCTGTCGTCAATTGAGGGCAAGTCGTCATGGATCAGTGTGTAAGTGTGCAGACATTCTATGGCGACGGCGGCGGCGGTAGGGTCTGCCTCGGAAGCGAAGAGCTCGGAAGCAGCAAAGAGTAGAGCAGGGCGAATGCGCTTGCCGCCAACTTCCATCGAGTAGCGCATGGCGGCATGCAATTTAGCTGGGCGCGTTTCTGCGACAGGCAGTAGTTGGTCGATACCGCTTTCAACGCGGGCACGATAAGCTTCCAATTTTCCTTTTAATGCAACATTCACTACTATAACCCATAGTATATTTTTTTATGAAGGAAATGCCAATATTTGAAGAAGTTTTTAATGGTCTGATCAGATTACCTGGATTTTGGGTAAAATTTTTAATTGGGGGCTTGCTGTCTTTTGTGCCAATTGTGAATATTTTTGCCTTTGGTTATCTGTATCGCTCATCGCGGTTGGTCCGCAAATCAGGCCAGCCCGCTTTACCTGCGTGGAACGACTGGTCGGGGCTCTTTCTCGATGGATTACGCTTCGCGGTCGTCTGGTTAGTCTTTTGGTTGCTGCCAATTTTGTTAGCGTCTTTGATCGCTTGGCTGATGCCTTTTGTTTACCTTGGGGCATTGAGTAGTATTTTCTTCCTAACATCAGTCCTCCTCTCAACGGTTCTCTTTAGTTCCGCACTTTACCGCTATAATATGCGAAGAAATTTTAAGGACCTATTGGACCTATTGCTGATCTTGAGGATGACTGGGATGGAGATGCCTCGGTTGATTTTGCCTGGCTTTGCTTTCCTTGGTTTCCTCGTTTTGTTGCAACCGTTCTATGGTTTTGCTATTTTTGGCGGTTTCCTTGTATTAATCACCTACACGAGTCTCCGCTTCCGTAGCATAGAGGGAAATCCATCTGTTTCTTTCTAATTTTTCTGAATCCTTATGGCGGCTATAAATACTGAAAAATCACCCGGTTACTTTGGCGTTTATTTCTGTGGAATGTTAGTTGCACTACACAGTGCATTAATTGGTCTTTAATTTGCGCTAAGCGCTCATAATGACAGCAAATATTGTCAGACGATTAGTCCTATTGCATCTAACTCTTTTCGCGAGTGGTGCGTTCGCTCAGCAATCAGTGTCGGGTTTACGCTCGTTGAGTAATAACCACTTCGATGTGATCGGCCTGCATATGCGCTCTGTCTCATATGTGAGCGATCTCAGCGCGTTTAGTGTGCAAATAGCTGAACGTTATCTCCCTCGAGAAGGTTTAACCTTTCCGTCAAACATTTTGATCAGCCTGAGACCTGGAGAGCATGCCGACTTTATGGGAGATTACCGTATCCGCCTTGCCGAGCGTGGATCCATCCAAGTCGACCTACGTTGGGAAGATTCAATGACGCTCGAACGTAGCTGCTACGCAATTTCGGAAGCACTTTTAGTGCAGTATGCGATCTACAACTATGGCACCAAAGCCCCTGATAAGATACGTTCATGGACGATTGATGCCTTGGCGAACGAAGTATACGTCTCGCTTCGTTCTGCGGAATTTGCAGATTTGTTGAAAGTGGCTCAAGAGATGGATGTCCCGCAATTAACTGAGATCCTCGAGCCTTCACGCTCTGCAATTGCAGTCCCAAGCGCTGCAGGCTATTGGCTACTGCAAACTATGAAATCGAGCACTTTTGAGCGCTCCGCCTTGCGAAGCTTATTCCAGCAAGCAATTGCCGGTGTCGATATTGAGGAGTCGCTTACCGCTATTATACAGGTGAGCCAACCGACTGCGGAATTTTTACCCGCCCAAACTTGGTGGGTGCAGCAGTTGAGTCTCATATTTGGTCAAGAATACGAAGTCGTGGAAACGATGAAAGTCTCGCGCGACTGGTTGGCCAAATTGGGGCGCTTTGATGCACCGCTCAAGATAGGGTTACAGCCTGCAAATGAGGAGTTAAAGCTGGATTTACGTGCTATTTGGACACATCGGATGATGCCCAAGGTGCAAGAACTAGTGCAAGCTCGCTACGAAATCCTTCGCCTACGAATGACTCGTGTTAACCCTGCCTACTACAACTCAGCACTTTCTTTGGGCGAGCTCTTCGAGGGTATTTTAAATGATGAGTCGTCTTATAAATATCTCCATTCGCTCACAATGTATCTTAGTGAGTGGGTAGATGCCAAAGAGATGCAGGATTCGTTGGAAAATATCCTAGATTAATTTAATTACCTTAGTCCTTCTATTATAGTGAATTAAGGTAAAAATTAGATCTTCGTGATAAAAAACTACAAAAAATTGAACGCAGATACAAGTGGTGCGTCTATGTTAATATAAAATTTTGCAGTTTTTTATTGTTTGTTGTTTATAGTGCGCCGCTCCTCTTTTGGGGCGGCGTTCTTTTTTGCCAGTTCTTCTCCGAATAGCTGGCGTTGACTTGCTGGTATGTTGTTACGTAAATCTCACATGTGGACTAGACAAAACCACATCAGCGCTCAATATCGCGATATTTATGAAAATTTATTTAAATGATCAATTAGTCGATGCCTCCGAGGCCAAGGTCTCTGTATTCGATCACGGGCTACTCTATGGGGACGGTATTTTTGAAGGAATCCGCCTCTACAATGGCTGCGTTTTCAAACTAGAAGAGCACCTCGAACGCCTTGAATACTCGGCTAAGTCGATCATGTTGGACATGCCTTGGACACGTCAGCAAATCTCAGACGCCGTTTGCGAAACCTGCCGTGCTAATGGTCTTAATGACGGCTACATTCGCCTTGTCGTCACACGAGGTATTGGTAGCCTTGGTTTATCTATCAGAAATTGCGACAAGCCACAACTCATCGTAATCGCAGATACAATTCAACTTTACCCACAAGAGTTTTACGATAACGGTCTTGCCATTATAACTGTACCGACTCGCCGTTGTAATCCAGCCGCGCTGCCACCCACTGTTAAGTCGCTTAATTATTTGAACAATATTCTTGCCAAGATTGAGGCGCAACACCTCGGCTATCATGAGGCAATCATGCTTAACGATCAAGGCTATGTCGCTGAATGTACTGGAGACAACATATTCACCATTCACAAGGGTGAGCTCATCACGCCATCCGCTAGTTCTGGTGCCCTCAAGGGCATCACTCGAGATACTACTTTGGAGATCGCTGATGAAATTGGTATTCCATGGCGTGAGGCCAACATGACCCGTTACGACGTTTGGGTGGCAGACGAACTTTTTCTAACTGGAACAGCTGCCGAGATAGTCCCAATCGTAGAGGTTGACGCCCGCAAGATAGGTGATGGCAAGCCCGGCAAGATCACGGCTAAATTCCTCGAAGCCTTCCGCAGCCGAGCGTGCCTAGAGGGCACAATGATCTAGCAGTCTAATCGGCGATTAGCGCAATCTTTACAAACCGAAGTCGAAATTAAGTTTCTCAACTATTACTCATGATTGTTCTGGAATAAAATGCGCTTTAGTTTTGCGATTTTGGCAGGAACCGATATTCTAATTTCTATGGCTGAAAATTTAAATTGTAGTTATTGCAATAAACCCGCGACCGTTCACCTGACACAGATCGTCAACAACAAGATCATCAAGGTTGATCTTTGTGAGTCCTGTGCGCAGGCCAAGGGTGTCACCGACTCTGAGGGTTACTCCCTTACAGATCTTCTATCAAAGACAAATCTTAGCCCTGAAAAGGGCGAGCCTCAGATCACTTGTCCAGATTGTGAACTGAGTACTGCGGACTTTCGTCGAACAGGTAGACTTGGTTGTGCAAGCTGCTACCAGAACTTCGTGTCCTTGCTAAAACCAGTTTTAGAGGACATGCACGCTGGCACCGCACACAAGGGTAAGATCCCCTACGTTGCGCTTTCTCGGCAGACTAGCATGGCCAAGTTAAATAGTCTTGAAAATGCTCTTCACAGGGCCATTTCCGAGGAAGCTTACGAAGACGCAGCTAGATTCCGCGACGAAATCCAAGCATACAAAGAACACGTCGAATCTGAAGCTGTCCGGTAATGATTGAGTCCCTTCTAAAGGCCGATAAAGCTGAACTCACCCAAAGAACCAAAAAGGGTGCGCCTGTAGTACTCAGCACGCGCTTGCGTTTGGCTCGTAATTTAGTGGATGTTCCATTCCCTGAACGTGCCAACAATTCACAGCGTACTGACGTTATGACAAGGTGTGCCGATCAAATCGGCGAACTTACGCAAATGAAGCACGGTGCTTTTTTTGATATAGCCGGACTTTCTGACCTTGAAAGACAAGTTCTCGTCGAACGCCACCTCATCAGTCGGGAACTTTGCGAGTCTCAATCTGGCTCCGGCGTTTTCATCAATAAAGATCAGACTTGCTCTATTATGATCAACGAGGAGGACCATCTTCGCATACAATTCCTGAAGACAGGCTTCAGCTTGCGTTCCGTCTGGAAGCAAATCAATCGGTTCGATTCTAGTTTAGAAAATGGCCTCGACCTCGCCTTCTCGTCAGAGTTTGGCTATCTCACGGCTTGCCCGACAAACTTAGGCACTGGCCTGCGTGCCTCCGTCATGCTGCATCTCCCTGGCCTCGTCATTTCCGAGCATATGGATAAGGTTATTCGTGCGGTTAACCAGCTCGGTATTACCGTGCGTGGCCTCTTCGGAGAGGGCTCTGATGCGACCGGCCACGTTTTTCAAATATCCAATCAGCAAACCCTAGGTGAGAGTGAAGGTGAAATAATGACTCGTCTAGGCAGCGTATTCAAGACCATCATTGATCACGAAATTAATGCTCGTTTTAAGTACATTGAAAAGAATCGCGCTCGCTTGCTCGACCAAATCGGCCGGGCTTTTGGAGCTTTACAAAATGCCCATGTAATCAATTCGAATGAGGCCATGAATCTGCTCTCTTTTATGCGTTTAGCCGTCGATCTCGAGATGTTGCCTGAAGTAAATCGCTCCGATGTCGATAGGTTATTCATTGAGTGCCAGCCGGGTCATATTCAATACGCCGCAGGTGAGGGCATCGAGCCTGATGCCCGTGACCTTTGCCGCGCGGATATCCTGCGCGAAGAATTTCTTCGATTACCCGCACTTGATTTTGACAAGGTTAATAAACTCGTTTAGCTTTAAATAAGCAAAATTATGGAACCTATGAACAACTTCACTCCACGCGCACAACAAGTTTTGGCGCTCGCTCGTAAAGAAGCCGATCGTTTCCATCACAACTACGTTGGGACCGAGCATCTTTTACTCGGCCTGATTAACCTTGGACAAGGAGTTGCCGTTAATGTGCTCCAAAAAATGGGTCTCGATCTTCAGACCGTGCGAGCAGCCGTCGAAAAACAGGTCGGAAAAGGTCCCGAGAGTAAGCCTTCAGGCAACATACCCTACACACCACGAGTGAAAAAGGTGCTGGCACTCTCTGGTAAAGAGGCGAAAGCGCTGAACCACTCCTATGTCGGCACAGAGCACATACTTCTAGGTCTCCTACGCGAAGGCGAGGGCGTCGCAGCGCGTGTACTCAAATCCCTCGACGTCGATATCGAGCGTTGCCGAAATGAAATCCTCGCAGAACTTGATCCAAACTTTTCTGGTGAGACTGGAGAGGCAACAGCGGCAGGCTCAAACCCTGGTAGTCTTGATGATAAAAAGGATAGTAAGACGCCTGCTCTGAAGGCATTCGGTCGTGATCTCACCGCACTCGCTAAAAATGGTGAACTCGACCCAGTGATAGGCCGCAGTGAAGAAATTCGCCGTGTTGTGCAGATTCTCTGCCGTCGGACTAAAAATAACCCGGTGCTCATCGGTGAAGCCGGTGTCGGTAAGACGGCCATCATCGAAGGTCTTGCTCAAGAAATTTCCTCTGGTATCGTGCCCGAAATCTTAGCGGACAAACGTCTGATAACTCTCGACTTGGCTTTAATGGTGGCTGGGACCAAGTATCGAGGTCAATTTGAAGAACGTATTAAGGCAGTCATGGATGAAATCCGCCGTGCCAAGAATGTCATCATCTTTATTGACGAGCTTCACACGATTGTTGGTGCGGGCGCGGCCGAGGGTGCCATGGACGCGTCTAACATTTTTAAGCCTGCGCTCAGTCGCGGCGAGCTACAATGCATAGGTGCCACCACTTTGGCCGAATACCGTAAATACATCGAAAAAGACAGTGCGCTCGACCGTCGCTTTCAGTCCGTCAAGGTTGAAGCCCCCTCCGTTGAAGACACAGTTCTTATTCTCAAAGGCATACGCAGCAGATACGAGGATCACCATAAAGTCGAATTCACAGATTGTGCACTTGCGGCGGCAGCTAAGCTTTCCGAGCGCTACATCACCTCGCGCTTCCTCCCCGATAAGGCGATCGACATCCTCGATGAGGCCGGTGCCCGTGCTCGTATTGAATCACTCAAACAGCCACCCGAGTTTGATGCTATGACCGATGAGATAGATGAGGTCTGTGCTAAGAAAGAAGATGCCATTGCTAAGCAAAACTTCGAGGGTGCTGCCAAATATCGCGACGAAGAGAAACAACTACGCAAAAAGCGAGCCGTCGTGATCGATGATTGGAAGAAAACTCGCGAAGAGAACCGCCTCGTCGTCGACGAAGAGGAAATGCTACAAGTTGTTGCTGCCTGGACAGGGATACCACTCTCTAAAATGGAAGAGGCCGAGAGTAAGAAACTCCTTAATCTCGAAGACGAATTACAAAACGAAGTGATTGGTCAGACGGTGGCAACAGAAGTCATTTCTAAAGCCCTTCGCCGCTCTCGCGCTGATCTCAAAGACCCTAAACGTCCAATAGGCTCCTTTATGTTTCTTGGACCTACGGGTGTGGGTAAGACACTACTTGCCAAGGTTTTGGCTGAAGAGATGTTTGGCGACAAGGATGCTATCATTCAGATCGATATGTCTGAATACATGGAAAAATTTGCCGTCTCTCGCCTCGTAGGTTCGCCCCCAGGCTACGTCGGTTACGAAGAGGGTGGTCAACTGACCGAAGCCGTCCGCCGCAAGCCTTACTCAGTTGTACTTTTCGACGAAATTGAGAAAGCACACCCGGACGTCGTTCAATTGCTCCTTCAAGTGCTCGAAGAAGGCCGATTAACCGACAGCCTAGGTCGCAAGATCGATTTCCGTAACACCATTTTGATTATGACTTCTAACGTAGGCGCTGACATCCTCCAGCGCAATACTTCAATGGGCTTCGGAATCGAGGGAAATGCTGAGAACGAGTATGAAAAAATCCGTGAAAAGATCCTTGATGAGACTAAGCGGGTCTTCAAGCCCGAGTTCCTTAATCGCCTCAACGACCTAGTAATATTCAAACCACTCGCTCGCGAGGATATGACTGAGATCGTCGACTTAGAACTACGAAATGTTTCCACTCGCCTCAAAGAACGCAACTTAACATTCGAATTTTCTGAAGAGTGCAAAGACTTCTTGATCGATAAAGGCTACGACGAGAAATATGGGGCACGACCACTACGTCGCGCTGTCGAAAAATATTTAGAAGACTCCCTCGCTGAAGCCTTACTCTCTGGAGAGATCAAGCCAGGCGAGGTCATTAAGGTCACTGTTGACTCAGAAGCCGAGGGCCTCGAATTCCAGCAGGATCAGCCCGTTTCTTCGTAGCGAAGATATTCTTCTCACGCTTCCTCCGGTGCAGTGAGTGTTTTGATCTGAAGGGTTTGTTGTTCTTATCAAGAATGTTTGTAGTGTAATAGACACTACTAATTATGTAATTTGGCGTCTACCTCCTATTCCTCAGACAGTGGTGTTTGATTGCATGTCGGTTCATTTCTGAGCCAGGCCTGCTTACTTCGCCTAGACTGGCAGAAATAGTTTAATGCCTGAACAGCTGTAAGTTCGTCGCCTTTGGCATTGACCTCATTCAGGTAGAGAATTGACTATTTAAAAGAGGTAGCTTGCGCTTTCGTATTAAGCCAAAATCCCCTAAAGCTAACATGACCAGTGATAATTCTTCTATGGAGTCGGTTTCGCATGAGCACCGTAAATTCGCTCCTCCCTCTGAGTTTGTCGAAGCGGCTCATATTAGTGGTGATTTGGCCTACAGGGCGCTCTACAAGAAAAGTGTTCAAGATCCCGAAGCCTTTTGGGCAGAAGCGGCTGGAGAGCTGCATTGGTTTAAGAAGTGGGACACGGTGCTCGACGACTCTGATGCGCCATTTTTCAGATGGTTTGATGGAAGCCGCACAAATCTCTCTTACAATTGCCTCGATCGTCACATCGATGCGGGGCGGGGAGATAAGATCGCCATCCACTGGGAGGGCGAACCTGGGGATTCGCGCGACATCAGCTACGCGCAGCTCCATCTGGAGGTTTGCCGCTTGGCTAATGCCTTGAAATCACGCGGTGTGCAAAAGGGCGACCGGATCGCAGTCTATCTACCGATGATTCCTGAGTTGGCTGTTGCTGTCCTAGCTTGTGCGCGTATCGGCGCTGTGCACTCGGTCATTTTTGCGGGTTTTTCAGCAGATTCAATTCGTGACCGCGTGCTCGATAGTGAGACGCGAATGGTTATCACGGCTGACGGTGGCTACCGCCGTGGGAAGATGCTGGAGCTTAAAAGTATTGTTGATGAAGGCGTAGCGAATTGCGACTGCGTGAAGGATGTCATCGTGGTTAAACGAGGCAACGACCATCCGGTTGTTTGTTCGATGGTAGATGGCCGTGACAGATGGTATCATGATCTCGTCGCTCATATGGACGACCATTGCCCCGCCGAGGAAATGGAAGCGGAAGATTTGCTGTTCCTGCTTTACACAAGTGGTACGACGGGGAAGCCAAAAGGCATCATGCACACCACAGCGGGCTACCAAGTATTTAGCTACCTTACCTCGAAGTATATTTTCGACCTCAAGCAAGACGATGTTTATTGGTGTACTGCTGATGTGGGTTGGATTACAGGACACACTTACATTGTCTATGGCATTATGCAGAACGGCGTCACTCAAGTGATGTATGAAGGTGCTCCAAATTATCCTGACGAAGGGCGCTTTTGGGAAATTATTGAAAAGTATAAAGTTTCCATCTTCTACACCGCACCGACTGCGATCCGTGCGTTTATGAAGTGGGGCGATGATTGGGTTACGGGTAAGGATATTTCCTCGCTTCGTCTACTCGGCACAGTTGGTGAACCGATTAACCCAGAAGCTTGGATATGGTATCACAAACTGATTGGTGCAGAGCGTTGTCCGATCGTGGATACATGGTGGCAGACCGAAACAGGTGGGCACATGCTCTCACCAATGCCGGGTGCGACCGCGACGAAGCCTGGTTGCGCTACAGTTCCTTTCTTTGGGATCGAGCCAGTGATCTTAGCAGATGATGGTAGCGAAGTCGAAGCAGGCATTCTAGCTATCAAGAAACCATGGCCCGGTATGCTGCGTGGTATTTATGGCGACCCACAGCGTTTTAAAGATACCTACTGGTGTAAGTGGGGTGGTAAATATTATTTCCCTGGGGACGGTGCACGCCGCGACGCGGATGGCTATATTTGGATCCTAGGTCGTGTGGACGATGTGGTCAACGTATCGGGTCACCGTATCGGCACTGCTGAGTTGGAAAGTGTCTTCGTCGAGCACAAGGACGTGGCCGAATCTGCAGTGGTCGGTATTTCCCACGAGATTAAGGGTCAGGGGCTAGTTGCCTTTGTCACTGTGATTGATGGTCGCGATCAAGACGATCTTCTCCGTAAGGAACTCGTCGCAATGATCGACAAGGGGATCGGGAAGTTTGCTCGGCCTGAACGTGTTCTCTTTTCTTCGGATTTACCTAAAACACGTTCTGGTAAGATTATGCGTAGGATTCTACGTGACATCGCCGAGGGCAAAGAGTTGGGCAATGTAACGACTTTGGCTGATCCAACTGTGGTCGAAGAGTTGCAGAAACAGTATTTGGATACCTAAAACGAGGCAAATCAACAGCGATATTCGCTTCGTTATTGAGATACACTTCCTAGCTAAATGGGATAATCATTTCGAACCAGTATCACTGCTGTCGACTTCTTTTGGTTCTGCGCTGTGAAGTATATTTTCGAGTTCCAGGCCAGTCATGCTTTTAATGCCTTTGAGCAGTTGCATCAGTGTGAGCATCATAATTACCATGCTTGGGATCGCTATGACTGGCCAACTCCAAGCCATCATTTTACTCACCTCGGAATTAAAAGCATCACTGCCACTGGGACTGACTACGATCCAGCGAGCGAGAAAGTAGTTTAAAATACCACTTAGTAAAAAAGAGGCCGCCAGCATCCATGTGCAGCGTACAAGTAAACGATCAAAGGCGCTGACTGAATCGTGCGTGACGAGGGCGGAATGTACCTTATCTACATTAATAAGCTCGGGGTTGTAGAGAAGCGTACGAATAAGGGGGTAGGGTGTTTTTAAGGAAACCAGCACGGCAAAGCCCAGTAGAAGTGGGATGGCAGCCTCCTTGACCGCGAACCATTCAGTTGGAATCTTTAGGATTCCAATGCCTCCAGTCAAAAGAACACTGATCAAACCAAG
>MDTB01182358.1_pt1 | contig 12800 bp, 9 predicted proteins | sample 811161 | NCBI WGS metagenome assembly MDTB01 (sample SAMN05326650, study PRJNA326480) | marine metagenome | isolation source: seawater | place: Mediterranean Sea | collected 2009 | reverse complement strand
TTATCATCCATTCCGTAAAACCCAGCGCGCTTTGGCGCGTCGTAATTGGGTTATAGACCGTATGTATGAGAATGGTTATATCACCCAGCTGGATGCGATGGTTGCGAAGCAAAAAGACCTAGGGGTCAAGTCTTCAGATAAAAAATCAAAATCTATTGATGCCGCTTACTATGTTGAGGAAATTCGCCGACAGGCCTTCAATATGTATGGTGAAAAACAGCTTTATGGCGGTGGTCTCTCCATTCGTTCCACATTGAATACGGATTATCAGAAATATGCTCAAAAAGCGCTACGTGACGGTTTGTTGGCCTACGACAAGCGTTATGGCTGGCGCGGGCCGGTGGTGCAAGTTGCGTTAGAGGATATAGAGGATTGGGCACTCCCCGTGCAGGATGTATCTATTCCTTCCGATCTCGCACCTTGGCGATTGGCAATTATTTTAAAAGTTGAAGATGATAAAGCCGAATTGGGTTTACGCCCGCGTCGAACGGCAGCAGGTAAGTTTGAAGAAAAACGCGAAACAGGAAAAATATTTCTGGACGGGGTTAAATGGGCCCGAAAATCAGTCAAGGGTGGACTGGGGCCGAATATCTCATCTGTGAAAGATGTTTTATCTCCGGGGGATATTGTTTGGGTTGAGAAATCAGGTGCCAGACATATTTTACGCCAGATACCTGATGTTAATGGAGGTCTTGTAGCAATTGATCCGCATACAGGCCGTGTGCTTGCTATGGTTGGTGGTTTTAGTTTCCAGGCCAGTGAATTTAATCGCAGCACTCAGGCAAGCCGTCAGCCCGGTTCAGCCTTTAAACCTTTTGTTTATGCGGCGGCCCTTGATGCCGGATATACCCCGACAAGTCTTGTGCTTGATGCACCATTTGTGATGCAACAGGGCAAGGATATGGGGTTATGGAAGCCCGAAAATTATGGACGTCAATTTTACGGTTTGTCGACTTTACGTCTAGGCATTGAGAAAAGCCGGAACTTGATGACAGTCAGGCTTGCTCAGCAAATAGGTATGCGTCCGGTTGTTAACTATGCGCGCAAATTTAATATTGTCGATCACATGCCGCCTGTACTTTCTATGGCACTGGGAGCAGGTGAAACAACTTTAATGCGTCTCACTACTGCTTATGCCATGCTTGTGAATGGCGGTAAGCAGGTATCTCCTACACTCATTGACCGTATTCAAAACAGATATGGTGAGACAATTTACAGATATGATGAGCGTCCTTGCGTCGGTTGCAATGCCATCTGGATAGGGCAAGAGACGCCTATACTGCCTGATGTGCGTGAACGCGTTTTGTCGCCGCAGACCTCTTATCAAATTGTTTCCATGCTTGAAGGAGTCGTGAAGCGCGGGACGGGACGTTCTATTCGTTCGGTCGGGAAGCCGCTTGCGGGTAAAACCGGCACCACGAATGATAGTCGTGATGCATGGTTTGTCGGTTTTTCACCGGATTTGGCAGTGGGTGTTTACATCGGTTTTGACTCACCTAAAACGCTAGGTGAAGGTGAGACAGGTGGGCGAATAGCTGCACCTGTGTTCAGAGATTTCATGACCAAAGCATTACGAGAAGCTCCTGCGACACCATTCAGGATACCATCCTCAGTCAATCTTGTTCGTGTGAATGCCCAGACAGGGAAATTGGCCAGAGCAGGTGACGGGTCAGTTATTCTTGAGGCCTTTAAAGTCGGCACGGAACCGGCCCCGGGGCGTGCGCAGGCTGTTATTGGTCGTGGTGAAATTGCACCAAAATCTGAAAGCACGGAGAATTCAGCAATTGGCTCCGGCACGGGTGGTTTATACTAAAATTGATGGTCAGGGCTTTACTCCTGATGGTTCTGGATTTAATAAAAACCTTTTGGGAAAAAGCTGTGAAAGCCGACATACAAGCGCAAATAGATAAAGTTAAGCAGTCACTTGAACTGTTGAGGAGGCATCTTTGACTGGGATGTGGCACTCAAAAGGCTTGAAGAATTAAACAGTAAAGCCGAAGACCCTGACTTATGGCAAGACCAGGAAAAGGCACAAGCGCTTATGCGTGAACGGACACGTCTTGACGAGTCGATTAAATCCGTCACGGCGGTTGAGCGCGAACTAACCGATAATCTTGATATGATAGAAATGGCCGAAGCGGAGGGTGACGCTGATATAGTCGCTGAAAGCGAAGCCGCGATTTCTCGTCTTTTCTCTCAGGCCGAGCGTATGGAAGTGGAAACATTGCTGTCCGGTGAGGCTGACCCTAATGACAGTTATCTTGAGGTTCATGCCGGTGCAGGTGGGACAGAGAGCCAAGATTGGGCATCAATGTTGTTACGCATGTATCTCCGCTGGGCTGAGAAAAAAGGATTTAAGACCGAAATTATTGAAGAAACCTCCGGCGAAGAGGCAGGGATTAAATCCGCGACAGTAAAAATTTCAGGGCATAATAGTTATGGCTGGGCAAAGACTGAGTCCGGTGTGCATCGTCTGGTTCGTATTTCACCTTTTGACAGTCAGTCCCGTCGCCATACCAGCTTTGCCAGTGTCTGGTGCTATCCGCATGTTGATGAGAATATCAATATTGAAGTGTCAGATGCTGATGTACGTATTGATACATTCCGTGCCAGTGGCGCCGGAGGTCAACACGTTAACACCACTGATAGTGCTGTGCGGATTACGCATAATCCAACTGGGATTGTTGTGCAGTGCCAGAATGAACGCTCACAACATAAAAATCGGGCAACGGCATGGAATATGTTGCGCGCACGGCTCTATGAATTAGAACTCAAGAAACGTGAAGAGGAAGCAAATGCTGCCGCTGAAAGCAAAACCGAAATCGGTTGGGGGCATCAAATTCGTTCTTATGTGCTCCAGCCTTATCAGATGGTTAAGGATCTTAGAACGGGTGTAGAAAACGGCAATCCTCAGGCTGTCCTTGACGGTTCACTCGACCCGTTCGTGGAAGCGGCACTCGCACAAAGAGTAAGCGGCGAGGCTGTTGAAATTTCCGATATAGATTAATTAATTGTTTGGCTGGATGGCTGTTGAGCCGTCTTATCAGAATGACCGTTTGTTGCAGGCTTCGTATCTGTGCTGGCGACAGGAGCGTCCAAAGGAATTGAAGCTTTGGCAAGCGGGTCTTTTTCACGATGAACAGAGCCGTTGAAAAAAGAACCAGACTCAATTGCCAGTGCTTCATGAAAAATTTCACCCTCAACATGGCTGGTTGCACACAAATGCACACGCTTACCAAGGATAGTGCCTTTGACGCGGCCACGAATAGTCACATCATCAGCTGCAATCTCGCCTTTAACATTTGCTGACTCGCCGATAACCAACTTGCTCGAGCGCACGTCGCCGTCAACATGCCCGTCAATATGAATTTCACCATCAGCAAAGAGTTGACCCAGAACATTAATGTCTGAACTCAAGATAGACGGTGCTGCCTTGCCTGATTTACTGATTTTTGACGTGTTCACTTTTGTAGAACTCATCTGAAACTCCTATTGTCCGCTGGGGAGACCGCTTGAAAATAAATGCTTACCAGCCTGCGTAAAATTCATTGGATCATGAACTTTATCTTTATACCAAATCTCATAATGGAGATGAGGTCCAGTGCTTCTTCCACTTGAACCTACCGTACCAACAACCTCATGGAAGTCAATTTTTTGTCCACGCTTTACTTTTATTGATTTGAGGTGAGCGTATCGGGTTCGGAAACCATTGCCGTGATCAATCTCAACGGCCAAGCCATAAGGGCCCTTGTGACCTGCTTTAACAACCCGCCCGGGAAGAGTGGCATGGACCTTAGTGCCTGAAGGTGCGCCGAAATCGAGGCCTGCATGAAATGCACGGCGCTTGTTAATCGGGTCGATACGAGGGCCGAAATCACTTGTTGTTTTGTAATAATGAACCGGCACAGATAGTGGTAACTGTGCAAGTGATAGATTTAGATTAGAGAGCTTTTCCAGATTATTGGAAATGCGCAACATCTGTTTGAACTTTGGGTCGGCGCGATCAATATCTGCAACCATTGGGATAAATGGCCCGCCGGAAGCAATAGTCGACTCTGGTAACATGCTTGCGATGAATTCTTCGGCATTGACGGTTTCGGTCGCATTGATAATTGCGGTTGCTTCCGCAATTTTCTGGTCAGTGTTTTCTTCCAATGCGTCAAGAAGTTCCTGCTGACGGATTGTGAGCCTCTGAACCCTATCGCGAATATTGGCCGGTACATCCATGAGGTCTTGCTTGGAGACAAAATCATTGTAGTTGATCTCGTAACTGTCAGAGAGGATGATTTTGTCGGCGTTATTCACCCCCGTATCGACACGACTTTGAAACTGATCACTTTTATTGCCGATGGGTGAGGCGATGATATTTGTTCGAGATTTACTTCTAATTACTCGGCTAGAGGCAACCGCGAATTTGGCTTTCATATCCTCAAGTTGTGCAGTCACACTTGCATTCTTTTCAAAGATTTTTGTCAGTTCGTTATGGCGGAGTTCAAGCGTAGAGGTGATTTCTTTAAACCATTCCTGTGTAAGTTGATGCTTCTTGTCCAGCGAGTCGAGATTTGACTGCATCTGAGCCAATTGAATTTCATAATTCTGAACTGTTTCCTGCAATTTTTCATTTCTAAAGGCGATGATTTCATCTTGCATGCTGATGAAGGAGACCGAAGCAATAAGGGTCAGAACAATCACGATTGAAATAATGAGACCGGAAATTTGCATTCCAGTCGTCAGAGTAAAATATCTCACAGAGCCTTGGTTTCTTATATAAAGCTCTTTACTGGAGAAAATTTTTATTAAAAATTTGCGCACGATACTCGCCTCAGATTCTTACAAAGAAAGTATTTACATTATTTTTCAACATCTTGGAAACAAAAAAATTATCTGGCGAATATGTAAAACTCTTCCGGTAAGCCCGCCTCGTCCCGAGCAGGTTTGTTAAAAGGAGGCTTTATGTCACCTCTAAAATAGGTTTGAACATAATTCTGATATTGAGTTTGCGGGTCTTTATTTTGTTTCTGGCAAAGATAGGAGAACCACTTGCTCCCAATAGCGACATGGGTTTTTTCATCCTCGTAAATAACTTCAAGGATATCTGCACTTTCTTTATCACCATTTTTAGTAAGCTTTTCAATCATTTGCGGTGTAACATCCAGTCCACGAGCTTCCAGAACCATGGGTACAACTGCGAGTCTGGCGGCAAGGTTATGCGCGGTATTTAGCGCGGCTTCCCATAGCCCGTCATGAGCGGGAAGGGCACCGTAACTGCTTCCTAGTGATTTTAAGCGACCTTGCAAAAGCATAAAATGCTTTGCCTCTTCGGCCCCCACACGCAACCAGTCAAAATAAAATTCTTCCGGCATGGGGGTATTTTCATAGCGTCCGAGCAGGTCAAATGCCAAATCAATAGCATTTAATTCTATGTGAGCGAGGGCATGTAGAAGCCCGATACGCCCCGCGTGACCACCCGAGCGTCTCTTGGGCATATCTCTTGGATCTAAAAGTTCTGGCTTTTCAGGTCTGCCGGGTCTTTCAGGCCACCCTTCAGTATCCAACAAAGACGTATTATGCTCTCCTTTTTGGTGAGAGGTAAAAACATCAAATGCGCACTGCGCTTTTTTCTCTGCATTTTCGCAGAGTAAAACATTTCGTGCTTGCTCTCTTAAGCTGACTTGAATAGCGGACATTGTGAAAAGATTGGCTTCAGCCAGCTTTTGCGGCTTCAAGAACATCTGCGACGTGGTTTTTGACTTTAACTTTTCGCCAAATTTTTTGGATTTTACCTTTTTCATCAATCAGAAAAGTAGCACGTTCAATGCCCATATATTTCTTCCCATACATATTTTTTTCAACCCAAACCTCATATGCATTGAGGACTTCGTGATCTTCATCACTGCCGAGTAGAATTTTGAGGTCATGTTTATTTTTAAATTTTTCATGTTTGGCAACTGGGTCGGCGGATACGCCGAGAATCGAAGTATTAGCTTTATCAAAGTTTTTGATTTGTGCAGTGAAGTCCAAAGCCTCGGTAGTGCAGCCGGGTGTATCGTCTTTTGGGTAAAAGTATAAGACGAGTTTTTTGCCGGCATAATCAGAGAGTTTGGCTTTTGTGTCGCCATCACATGCGAGATTAAATTTAGGGGCTTTTGAACCTTCGGTAAGGGGCATGATGATTTGTTTCTCCTTTAGTAATGAGTGTTATAGTAATTAGGTCAAATATGACCGTGAATCAATCTTTGACAACATTATGAGCTGGGTGAGCTGGAATTGTTAAATAATTTAAGAAACTATTTTGTGTCGCTGACGACCTTCTGGCCATTAAGAATATTCTTTCTGCTGGTAATGCTGCTTTTTCTTATCATTGTTGGATTTTTGATACGTCTGTCCATTAGTCCTATTAGCCTTGATCGCTCAGGGCCTGTCATAAATTATTTTATTGAAAAATCGAGTTTGATAAGCACTGCAAATCTGAAACAGCTGACGCTTTATTATGATCTAGATTTAAGCAGTCTAACCATTATAGCTGGCAGCGCTAATATTCGGATGATTAGTGGCAATCATTATGAACTGGATCAAGTCAATCTTAGTATTAGTACGCAAGCGTTATTCAATAGCCTGAGTTTTGTTCCAAAGACAATTAGAGCCGAAAAAGTTTATCTAAATATTGTAAATCAAGATCCGTCTGCAAAGAGACCGACGGATGCAAATTCTAATAGAGATGAAATTGGTACCACAACCTCATTACCAAGGCTCGGCGATATTATTAAATCTGTGAGGAATTTCCAAAGCGGGAATGACCTGCCCTATATAGAAAGCATCCATTTCCCGGATATTCGGCTCGTGGTAGTGAATGAAATCACAGGTGAAAGATCTGAAACAAGTGGTTCATCCGTTTTTTATAAAAATGTTTCAGATATCCGCCAGGCCAATATCAATCTCGCCATAAATGAGGCTGGAGACAAAAGTCAATTAACTTTCGAGTTGTATCAGCCCTTCAAAGCTGCAGGGCAAGGCTCTCTGACGCTGCAAAATATTCGCCCGGTTTTATTAAGCTCAATATATCCTTTTGCTTCCGTTATGGACCGATTGAATGTGCCGATTAATGGGCAAATTGATTTTACATCTAATGATCGAGGTGAGTTGTCTCTGGCTGACATCAGTTTTGACTTTGCTAGAGGGAGTATGCAGATTGGCAGTAAAAACCATCCTGTGCGGAAGCTTGGCCTCAAGGCAGGCTTGGATTTAAAAGCCGGAACAGGTGAAATATCGCAAATGGATTTTGATGTCGGACCGCATCAGGGGGCATTTTTAGGTCAAGTCAATTTCGAACGAAACCTGCGCAACCAATTGGATTTTATCTCGGGGAATTTATCTGCAGATATCATTGCCTTATCATTTGATAACGCCGGAGGAGACATGTTTTCGCCGGATGATTTAACTTTAAATTTTGAAGTCAATTTGCCGAGTGCGCGCCTCGATATAACTGAGATCAAATTTTCCAGTGGTGGAGGTGTTTTGGGTGCCGGTGCTGAAATATTTTATGATAAAGTGGATTTACCGATTGTTTTTACCGGACATCTTGGCAACCTACCAATTGAGAGTTTTAAAAAGCTCTGGCCGAACAATCTATTAAAGATGACACGGGGATGGTTTTTCCGAAACGTTCATGGCGGCGTGATGACACGTGGCACCATGACGATGGATACAACTTTTTCTCGTTTACGGAAGTCCACCAAGGGTGAGAGGTTAACTGAAAACGATTTATCAGTTGATATTGATATCGAAAAAACCAAGCTGATATATTACAGCAAACTACCTCCAATGTATGATATCGACGGCAAGCTGAATATTAAAGGTAGTCGTCTGGAAGTGATTCTACAAAACGCACTCCTTCCGTCACCCGGTGATGCGCCTATTCGCATTAAGGAAGGCAATGCTGTTATTCCTGAAAATCATATCCGTTACAGCGATATGATTGTGACGGCTATGATGGAGGGGACGACAACAAATATTTTGCAATATATTGATCAGGAGCCTTTGCGCCTCATGCGAGGATTTGCCTTTAGTCCAGATACGATACTCGGAAATTTTGACGGTTCAGTACGCTTACAATTTCCTCGGTTGGCGCAACTTCCTCTTGATCGTATTAGCGCACAAGTAGATGCACAGATTAATGATTTTGTTTTGACTAAACCGGTTGCAGGCTACCGTCTTGATGCAGAAAGTTTAAAACTTAATGCCACCAATGAACAGATTTATGTGACCGGTGATGCGCGTATAAACACTGTGCCGGCTCTTGTAGAGTGGTCAGAAAATTTAAAGAAAAATGATAATGATAGCAATGATTTGCCAACTATAATTAACATTTCAAGTGAGGTTTCTGAGTCGCATTTAGCTGTTCTCAATATGGGCTTTTTATCATCCCGAATTCGTGGGTATGTTCAGGGGGATGTTACCCTTTCAGGCAGTTTAAATAATTTTACTCGTCTCGAGCTTTCGGCTGATTTGTCTGAAGCAAAAGCAAGTTTCTCACCGCTTAATTATATTAAACCTTCAGGCACGCCCGGTATGGTTAAGTTGCGGACTGACTTTACCGATAATGGGCGTGTTAATGGTGCTTTTGTGGACATTATCATGCCTGATTTTTCCACACAGGTTGAGTTGACCTATGACAGCTACCTTACCGGCCTGAAAATATCTCCTTTTATGATTAAGGATAAATATGATTTTTCATTATCATTTGAAGAAAATGACAATTTCTATGAAATTTCGCTTCAAGGGAAAAGTTTTGATATCTCTGCACTGACCAGTCCGAATGATTTTGGCCCGCCGGATGGCGTCGTGTTTACAAATAAAAAAGGTCAAACGCCATTTGATTGGCTAAACAGGCTTGGAGAAAACCTATCGATCAAACTGGATGTTGACAATTTGCTTATGAATAATGGCGTTGTGATGAAGGAGTTTTCCGGAGTTGTTGAACGACAAGATAATCTTTTTGAAAAAATTGTTTTGAATGGCTCTTTCTCGGAAAAGAATCGCCTCAGCTATGTCTTGTACAGAGATGAAGACAATAGTCGCCTCATATCACTTGAAGTTCCCAAGGCAGAATATTTCTTTAGGGGGCTAGGGTTTCTGGAGGGGATGGAGGGTGGTTACATGAGCTTGAATGGAACAGTTCCGGATAGCCACACAGATGATTCTGCAATAAGCGGCAGTGATCAAATATTTGCTGAGGGTTATGCCTATTTAGCGGACTTTAGTATGAGAGATTTGCCGGTGCTGGCGCGAATACTGTCACTCGGTTCATTCCAAGGAATTTCTGATGTTCTTACCGGCGAAGGCCTTAGATTTGACGGTGCAGAAATGCGATATAGCATCACGCAGGAAGAGTTTAAATTCATTCGCTTAAAGGCCAATGGGCAATCTATGGGGCTGACATTGGATGGACGAATTAATCTGCGTAATACGCTGGCGAATTTAGGTGGTAATATTTATCCGGCATATTCCCTGAATTCTATTGTCGGTAATTTGCCGGTTGTTGGACAAGTACTGACAGGTGGGCGTGATGGGCTTGTCGGCATCAGTTATGATTTGGTAGGCCCTCTTTCTAAAATGAACATTAATGTGAACCCCTTATCCATTCTTGTACCGGAAGTATTGAAAGAAATCGTTTCTGTCAGATCCACGCGCTAAAAACTAAATTGGTTTTAACAGAACGTGTTTTTTCTTGCCTGAAGACAGCTTGATTGATCCTTCATTAACGGCATGTTCGGATGTGATTTGAAATTTTATATCACTGACAGCAGCATCGTTTAACTTTGCACCCCCGCCTTGGACTAGCCGACGCGCTTCACTGTTAGAGTTTGCCAGCCCCGCCATTACAAAAGCTTCAAGAATACCAATGCCTGTCTTTAAACTTTCAGCAGACATATCAATCGTAGGCAAGTTTTGGCTTGTGCCACCCGCTTCAAATGTTTCAGTAGCTGTTTTAAGGCATTCTGCGGCAGCGTCTTCCCAATGCACCAGAGCCGTAGCCTGTGTCGCAAGAATCTTCTTGGCCTCGTTTAAGTCGGCACCATCCAGTTGTTCAAGCCGCGCAATCTCATCAAGTGGGCATTCAGTGAACAATTTTAAAAACCTGCCGACATCCGAGTCCTCAGTGTTCCGCCAGAATTGCCAATACTCCCATGCGCTGAGCATATCGGCATCAAGCCAGACTGCTCCTTTGGCTGTTTTACCCATTTTCGCGCCAGAAGATGTGGTAAGGAGTTCAGTTGTCAGGGCATATAGCTGTGCCTGGTCTGTTCGACGTCCAAGTTCGATACCATTTATGATGTTGCCCCATTGATCTGCCCCGCCCATTTGCAATGTGCATCCATGTCGGCGGTACAGTTCCAAGAAATCATAAGCCTGCAAAATCATATAATTAAATTCAAGAAATGAGAGCGGTTGTTCACGGTCAAGTCGGAGTTTTACGGAGTCAAAACTCAACATTCTGTTAACTGAAAAATGCCTCCCGTAATCTAGTAAAAATGAAATATAATTCAGTTCAGAAAGCCAAACATCATTATCAAGCATAATGGCATCAGTCGGACCATCTCCGAATGTGAGGAATTTCTCAAAAACTTTCTGAATGGATTTTTTATTGGCTTCAATATCATCTTCAGTCAGTAATTGTCGGCTTTCATCTTTACCGGATGGGTAGCCAACTTTCGTTGTTCCGCCCCCCATCAGAACGATCGGCTTACCACCGGCTTGTTGGAGTTTGCGGAGCATCATGATGGAAATCAAATTCCCGACATGCAGACTTTTAGCCGTGCAGTCATAACCTATATATGCCGTGACAATTCCGTCGCACGCGGCAACGTCTAGCCCAGCCTCGTCAGAGCATTGGTGAATATATCCGCGCGACGACATTAGATTAAGGAAATTTGATTTAAATTCTGTCATGATGTGAATGGGTAAGACAAGCGGCCTTATTGGTCAAGAACGGAAACAACATGGTTAATAACATAATTCCAAAAAGTTCGGATAACGAGACCAAATCTCTTACGGCCATTGGGCTTATGAGTGGCACATCAATGGATGCAATTGATCTGGCTATTATCAAGAGTAATGGAGAGGATGAGATTAATTTTGGGCCGTCGGGAAGTTTAGACTACACGATGGCAGAGCGCAGCTTGCTCGAATCTGCCATGCAAAAAGCTCATGCGTGTGATGGACAGGTTCCTCTTACCGGTGTTTTTGCCGAAGCGGCAGGGCTTGTGACGCAAAAACATGCATACGCGGTTAAGGCTTTTCTAAAAGATCATGGGCTTTCTGCTCGGGATATTGATTTGCTTGGCTTTCATGGCCAGACAATTCTGCATCGACCTGATGAGAAATATACATGTCAGATTGGGGATGGGCGTGCATTGGCGCGATTAAGTGGCATAGATGTTGTTGGAGATTTTCGTTCGGCTGATATGTTGGCAGGTGGGCAGGGTGCACCGTTGGCGCCGCTATATCATAAGGCTTTGAGCGCCAAACTTTTGGGAGAAGATAATATTGCGGTTCTCAATATTGGTGGGGTTGGTAATGTCACTTTTGTCAATGCTGAAGGTATGCTCGCATTTGACACGGGGCCGGGTAATGCTTTGCTTGATGACTGGATGATGTCGAAAACAGGGCGTCCACTTGATGCCCAAGGTGAAACTGCTCGCAGCGGAGTTGTGCATGATGAACTTTTATCTGTTTGGATGAGACATCCCTATTTTAATAAAGCCGCGCCCAAATCATTGGATCGTCATGGTTTTGATACATTTGGACTCGAAAGTTTGTCCCTGGAAGATGGTGCCGCAACACTTACGGCCTTTACAGTGAATTCTATTTTAAAGGCTGAGACCTTGTTGGCAGCAACTCCCACCACATGGATTATTTGTGGCGGTGCGCGTCATAATGACTTTATGATGGATTATCTTTCTCGAGTGCTGAAAGGAAAAGTCATGACGGCTGAAGCCGCAGATTGGCCGGGGGACGAGCTAGAGGCACAGGCCTTTGCATGGCTAGCTATTAGATCGCGCTATGGGTTGCCTTTAACGCTCCCGGAAACGACTGGATGTAGACAGCCCACAATCGGGGGAGTTTTTTATTCGTCCTGAAATGGCTCTTCTTCAGGGGGTGAGGGGGGCTCAGCAGCCGGGCTTTCCGGAACAGCTAATCGCTCATCCAGGTAATCATTCACTGTCTTGTCGAGCACTTCCATATGGTCATTATAAAAATGATTGGCACCATTAATATTTTTATAGGTGATTTCAATTCCCTTTTGCGCTTGCAATCGCTCTACCATTTTACCAACGCTATCTATGTCGACGATTTTGTCTTCGTCCCCATGAACAATCAACCCGGAGGACGGGCAGGGGGCAAGAAAACTAAAGTCATGAAGATTGGCCGGTGGTGAAACGGATATAAAACCATTAATTTCCGGGCGGCGCATCAATAGTTGCATGCCAATCCATGCGCCAAAAGAATAACCGGCGAGCCAGCACTGTTTGGCGTCTGGGTTAAAACTTTGTAGCCAGTCCAATGCGGAGGCGGCATCGGATAATTCACCAATCCCGTGATCGAAAGTCCCCTGACTTTTCCCGACACCTCGAAAGTTAAACCTTAATACCGTAAACCCTCGGTTCAGAAATGTTTGATAAAGCTGATAGGTAACAGGATTATTCATATTACCGCCGAGTTGGGGCAGAGGATGGAGTATCATCGCCATCGGCTTCCCCTCTGTCGCCTTTTGAACATAACGACCTTCGAGGCGTCCA
>MDTB01117965.1_pt1 | contig 12800 bp, 13 predicted proteins | sample 811161 | NCBI WGS metagenome assembly MDTB01 (sample SAMN05326650, study PRJNA326480) | marine metagenome | isolation source: seawater | place: Mediterranean Sea | collected 2009 | reverse complement strand
CTGGAAACGGATTCCACGCAATAAAGCCGGTGATTAGGATCCACTGAATCCAATGGGAAAATTCGCCGCGGCGGGTTTCCAGAATAAACTTACGGAGGTAATCTGGCTCGGTAGATTTAAGCTTCTTCTTCGGGAAACCATCGAACCATGGCGCTCCATCTGGAAGTAGACGCTTCCATCGGCGGATGAAGAGGTATTTTTCGTAAAATTTATTCGGCTTTGGTGCGACAGACGGGAGGCAACGGACGAAACGGTGGTCGCCGAATTGTTCGCAGAGCCAAGCGATCGCCAAGTGGACCGCGGGGATGCCAAGGCAGTTGAGCAAGATGATGGTTAGGTTGGAAAATTCGAGCCACATGGCGTGTTGTCAGTCGATGATGCGACCTTTCCAGGTCGCTTTAACGCCTTTCTTTTCATCAAGGAGAGCCTTAAAAAAGAGGATTTGATAGAATAAGAGAGGGATCGGGAAAAGGAGGGCTGTCCAGAGCGAGAAGTTGCCGGCGAGGCGAAAGCAAAAGAAGGAGAGAATACCGTAACAAAATGAGCACAAGAGAGTTGCTGATAGGAAAGCGGCATTTGCAAAGGGAATGAGTGTGAAGGCCACTATTAGCATCATGCCTCCGGTGAGCCAGAGTGAGGTAGTGAGAAGCGCGCGCTTTGGGGATTGAGCGGCTCCGGCAAGGAAGCCCTTTTTCCAGCTGCTTGTGAGTTGAGCGAGGCCTTGGGGGAACATACGCATCTCGACTGCTCCTTTACCTAGATATAAATTCACGTCGTGTTTCTGGGCTTTGAGGCGTTGGGCGAATTGGAAGTTCTCTAGTATCTCATCTCTGACCGCTTCGTGGCCTCCGGCATTGTGGTAGTGGTCGCGGTGAATTAAGAGGACTTGGCCGAAGAGGGTGCCCTGAGAAGATGGGGTTGCTGCAAAGGTGTCGACGCCGGCAAGGGTGATGGTATTAAAAAAGGCGGAGAGCTGTTCGTAGGGCCTCTGGATTTTGTGGAAAGGGCAAATAGAATGGATGGCATTAATTGAGGTAAGAGCTGCCAATTTAGCGAGTCCATTCTCAAGGAGGGTGATGTCGGCATCGAGGTAAAGATACCATTCACCAACCGCCGCATCGGCTCCTTGTTGGCAAGCCCAAGTCTTGCCTTTCCAACCTACAGGCATTTCTTTTCCTGAAATAACCGTAGCCCCTAGATCACAGGCCATTTCGGCAGTTTGGTCAGTCGATTGATCGTCGATGACGAGGATCTCCAATGGTTGAATGGGTTGGCTGCGAATGGAGGTGAGAAGCTTAGTAATATTATGTTCTTCGTCCCGAGCTGGTATAATGATGGAAATTTTCCCAGCGTTGGTGGTTTTTGAAGTGAGGTAGCGTGGACGGCAAAGAGAGAAGAGAATCGCGAAAGAAATCAGAAGTGCGATGACTGGAAGGGCGAGGAACATCTATTTTCTAAGGTTTCACAAGTAGGATGCTTGTTTCACGAGAGAGGGTGGCGCGCGATAATACGGTCGGCGCATTTTTGCCCAGAGAGAATCACCATGGGCATTCCACCACCTGGATTAGTACTGCCACCAGTAAAGTAGAGGTTTTTATATTTAGAAGAAGTTTTGGGAGCCTTGAATCCATAGTTCCGCTTCCAGTCGGTAACAACACCATAAATTGACCCGCGGTTAGAACGATACATCTTTTCGATATCGACTGGAGTGAGAAGATCTTCGACGACGATGCTTTCCCTGAGTCCCTTAATGCCGCAGCGCTCCATTTTATCGAGGCAGCGTTCTTTTAGAGCGACGTAGTCTTCATGAGTGATATTCGAACCCTCACGGAGTGGTGGGATATGGGGAAGAATTTTGATGTTGTCAGAACCGGTCGGGGCCTTTGTCGGATCAGTCCGGGTCGGGGCCACCACATAGAGAGTCGGATCTTCCGGAAGTTCTTGTTTTTCGAAGACAGTCTTGAAGTGCTTGTGCTGGTTCTCAGAAAAGAAAAAGTTGTGGTGAGCCAACTGGGGGAAGGTCTTGTTTGTTCCGATATGGAGAACGATACCTGAGCAGGCGGGCGCAAATTTTTGGTCGAGTTTTTGGGTGAAGGCAAATGGCTCGTTCAAGAGTTTTTGGTAGGCCGGAATAACTTCCATGTTACTCACGATAACGTCTGCAGCATGAGAGGTGCCGTCGGCAAGGTTGACTGCTGTCACTTTTTTTTCTTCCTTTGTGATACTCTGAACATCGGCGTTGAGGTGAATGGTGATGTCCATTTCCCTCATTAATTTCCCAAGGCCGTTTGCGAGTTGATACATGCCACCGCGGACATACCAAAGACCGTAGTCGTATTGGATAATGGGCATCAAGTTCATGTAGCCGGGAGCTTGGAGAGCCGAGGACCCAACATATTTGATAAAGTATTCAAAAATCATGCGGAGCTTAGGATCGCTCAGGCGCTTGGCAATGGATTCGGCCATCGTCGCGCGGTAGTCGATCTTACCACCTATGAGGCTGAACTTGTAGTGCTTGATAAACTCCCAAAGACTATCGAGGCCCTTGTTGAAGTAGCCGTCGTTGACGACACCGAATTGCTTGCGTCCATAATCGAGGAAATCTTGGAGTTCAGCCCAATTCTTTTCAAGATCACCAGGGAGTTTCGCGAGCTCAGTTTTCATAAGCTCGTTTTCCTGATAAAGATCGATAAAAGGTCCTTTTTCGAAAAAGTTACGCCAGTGGGGAGTAACGGCGTCGAGTTGGACGTAGTCTTCCATCCTTTTTCCGGCTCGCTCGAAGAGATCTCGAAAGAACTGGGGGAGGGTGAAAATCGAGGGCCCGAGGTCGAAGGTGAAGCCGTCTTTTTCGAAAAGGTTGAGTTTCCCTCCGATTTTTTCGTTCTTTTCAAAGACTTCGACTTGATAGCCGGCAGCTCGAAGTGAGATGGCAGCAGAAAGCCCGCCAAGGCCGGCGCCGATGACTGCAACTTTGGACGTTCTCACTAGTGGCCATCTTCGTTGGGAGTCTTCCCTTGTCAACAGGGCGAAGCATTTTAGTTTGTAGGGGATGTCTGACGGTATTCGGGAAGTTGCAGGGCGCGCGCGGAAGTTTTTTCGCTCGGGGGCTTTTCTCGGGTTGGATGATAGACGGGATGCCCTGGCGAAACTTGAGAAAGTTTTGCTTTCGAGGCGCGATGATCTTTTGGCTGCTTTGGCTGAGGACTTGGGGAAGCCGGGGATGGAGGCATATCTTTCGGAGTATTACTTTTTGCTGCAGGAGTTGCGACTTGTTCGTAAAAAGATGAAAAAATGGCTGAGGCGGAGCCGGGTGGGTTCACCGGTTTATTTTTGGCCTTGCCGCAGTTGGATTGACCGTGAACCATTTGGGGTGGTCCTTGTGATCGCTCCTTGGAATTATCCCTTTCAGTTATCTCTTAGCCCAATTATCGCGGCGATTGCAGCTGGAAATACAGTGGTGTTGAAGCCTTCGGAATTAGCTCCGGCGAGTGAGCGGGTTTTATGTGAAATCATCGAGGAGGTTTTTGACCAGGGTGGGGCTGAAGTGGTCACGGGAGGAGCGGAGGTTGTGGAGGCTTTGCTAGAGGAGAAATTTGATTTCATCTTTTTTACGGGGAGTACAAGGGTGGGTCGGAAAGTGGCGATCAAGGCGGCTCAGTCTTTGACGCCGACTTTGATGGAATTGGGTGGCAAGTGTCCTTGTGTGGTAGATGAAGGAGTAGACCTAAAGATCGCGGCGCGTCGGGTGCTGGCTGGAAAGTTTTTCAATGCAGGGCAGACCTGTTTCGCACCGGATTTTGTCGCGGTGAAAGAGAAGGTGAGGATTGATTTTGAGAGGGCGTGTGAGGAGGTTCTAAAAGAAACCCCTTGGTCGCAGGAGATGGCTGCGATGATATCATCTGATCATTTAGAAAGGGTGAAGACCCTTTGCGAAGGTGAGGTTAAGACCTTCGGTGATGATGATGATGAGCGGTTTTTTTTGGCGCCTCGAATCATCCTAAATGCAGGATGGAATCACCCGGCGATGCAGGAAGAGATCTTCGGGCCAGTGCTTCCGATCGTGGGGTTCTCTGATCAGAATGAACTCGTGGGGCGTTTGGAGAAGATGGAAACTCCGCTGGCGTTTTATTGCTTCAGCAGGCAGGCAGATTTCACGAATGCGGTGACGAGGGCTTTGCCTTCGGGGTCTCTCTGTCTGAATGATACGATGAAGCAGTTTTCGCAATTACAGCTTCCGCTTGGAGGGGTAGGTCAGAGTGGATACGGGAGGTATCGGGGGAGATTTGGGGTTGAGTCTTTCAGCTACGAAAAGTCGGTGACAAAGCGCTTCTTTATCAAAAAAGATTTTACCGAAATGTTACCGCCTTACGAAAAAGCCTACCGCTGGATCCGAAAGTTCTTGAAGTAGCTTACCTAGCGGTTTCTTCGAGAATTTTGGTAGCAAAGTCGACGCGTTGACGTTTCGTGCCATATTCCTCATCGATGAGATTCGCGGTGATGCGAGCGCTTTCGTAAATTGTCGGAAGCCCGCTTCCTGGATGGGTTCCACCTCCGACGAGGTAAAGATTGTCAAAGCCCTTGAGCTTGTTTTGCGGTCGGAAGTGGAGCATTTGATTCAGGGTATGGGCGAGGTTGAAGGTCGCTCCGATAAAGATATTAGAGTCCTCCCAATTTGTTGGGGTGAGGACCCTTTTCTCGACGATGTGTTCGCGGAGGTCCTTCATGTTGGTTTTTTCGATCATGCGATCAATGATCTGCTCCGCATAAGCCTCCTTTTCGGATTCCCAATCGTCACCATGGCGTGTGTTAATGGTTGGAATGAGAAGGTAGAGTTGAGAGTGTCCGGGAGGGGCGACCGTGGGATCGGTGACGCTGGAATTTCGAATGTAGATCGACATATCCTTCGAAATCGTCTTCCCCTCAAGGACCTCATTTAGATTGCGATGGTAATCTTCTGCAAAGATGATGTGGTGGTGTGGTTGCTCTTCATAGATTTTATCGATGCCAAGGTAGAGCATGAAGGTGGAGCACGAATATTTTTTCTTGAGGAGTTCTTCGCGGGACTTCTTTTTCTCCCCGAAGATACTACTACGCGCATAGGCATAGTCCGCATTGACAATGAGTTGATCGCACGTCAGGACTTGACCATCGGCAAGCTCGACCTCGGCGGCGGTCTTGCCAACATATTTTATCTCTTTCACCTCGGAGTTGAAACGGATTTGGCCGCCCTCCTCCTCCACGACACGAGCCATACTTTCGGAGATTTCAGAGAGTCCCCCTTGGGTGTGGTAGATGCCGTGTTCGTATTCGATGTAGGAGAGGATGCTGAAGAGCCCAGGGCATTTCCAGGGTGACATCCCTAAGTACTTCGCTTGGAAGGTAAAAGCGAGTTTGAGCCGATCGTCGGTGAAGTAGTTTCCTAGAACATCCATCACCGACTTTGTGGTGGCGACGTGCGGAAGTGCCTTAAAAAGAGTCGGGTCAAGGTAGGAAGAGAGATCTTGGTAGGGCTTTTGGAGACAAGGAAAAATCGTCCGTAATTTCTTGGCATGATCGTCCATGAAACGGAGGAAGTTTTCTTCTTCCTCGGGGAAAACCGAGCGGATATTTGCGGCCATTTTCTCCCGGTCGCAGCTGGTTTCAAGAGACACATCTCCCCAGGTGAGCCGGGTCATGGGATCGAGCTTCACGAAGTCGAGGTAATCCTCGCTCTTGCGCCCGACCTCAGCGAAGATTTCGTCGAGGGTGAACTTTTGGTGAAGAAAAGTGGGGCCTGTATCAAAAGAGTAGGGGCCAAGGTCGATCCGTGCACTTCGGCCACCCACTCGGTCCTCTTTTTCTAGAAGGGTGACCTTATAGCCTCGATGAGCGAGAAGCATGGCTGCGGTAAGTCCGCCGGGTCCTGCTCCAATGATAATGATGTCCTTCTTCAAATGGCTTTTCTTGATTACCCCGAACCGTAAATCCGAAAAGGGGGATCACAAGTGAGAATTCAGACCATGGGTTCGATAGGGGCAGTGACCGGTTGTGCTCTCAAGCGATTTGTCTCAGGGGGTCGGATTATGGATGGGTCTGATTATTCAAGTTGAGCCAATGAAGATATCCCCATCTTTTAAATAATCGGAGGTGGGTCACGGGACCTTCTAGAAATAAGAAAGTGGATTTATCGATGTGCAGAGGTCAGGCTTGCTCAAAGAGTTTAGCTGAGGAACTGAGAAAGCTAGAATCTCGCGAATGTGATGCCTGATCTTGAATATGAAAAACGTTTCACCGATCTTGGGATTGTGATCGGTGTGGATGAAGCGGGGCGTGGTCCTTTAGCGGGCCCGGTTTCGGTGGGGGCGGCGATTATTCCTCCTGATTTTAAACATCCTCTGATTAACGACTCCAAGAAGCTTAGCGAAAAGAAGCGTGAGGCGCTATATGACGAGTTAAGCGAAAATCCGGATATCAAGTGGTCGGTTTGTCTTGTGGAGGCCAAGGAGGTTGACGAAGTGAATGTCCTGAAGGCGACCCATCTGGGGATGGCACGGGCGGTGAAGAGGCTTGGAGTAAAAGTAGGGATGTGCCTGATCGACGGGCTTCCTGTTCCGAATTTCCCTTACCCTCATGAGGGGATTGTGAAAGGCGACTCCAAGAGTCTTTCTATTGCAACCGCCAGTATTTTCGCCAAAGTGACCCGTGATCGTATCATGCGGAAAGCGGCGGTTCGCTTTCCCGGTTACGGATTCGAAAAGCACAAAGGTTATGGCACAAAAGTTCACCTTGAAGCCCTCCGGACTCTGGGTCCGTGCGAAATCCACCGTCGCTCGTTCCAGCCGGTTGCTCAACTGTCCTTGCCGCTTGAGTAAGCTTTCGCCTCACCAAATTGGGGCCTTGGGCGAAAAAATTGCTGCGAAATACCTACAATCTCGTGGCTGGAAGGTCCTTTTTCGTAATTTTCGGGCTCCCAAGGGGGGCGAGGTTGATCTAGTTCTCCGGGGCGGTGATCATCTTGATCTTCTCGTTTTTGCGGAGGTGAAGACGAGAACTCGGCGTGATTATGGCCGTCCAATGCGTGCCGTGAATGCTGAAAAACGGGCTTTAATCACCCGCGGAGCGACGGAATGGCTGCGTTTGCTTGGGAAAGAGGTTCGCCCTGGCAAGAACCAGGATCTTCGGCGGCAGATCTCTTGGCGCTATGATGTGGTGGAAATCGTGCTCGAGGAGGGAGCAAAACCGGATATCAACTTAGTCGAGGCTGCGTTTTAATCCAAAATATGAGATTTTGAGTGGTAATTTATTGTGATTTAGAAGTTTTCGTCGATTTTAGCCTCCGTCCGCGCTACCGGTTGAAAATCAACGGCTGTTTTTATGAAAACAACCGACAACTTTTTGCCCCTTCGGCGCTTTTATAGATAGAAACTTCACCTCAACAAAATCATGAAAATTCAATCAAAAGGAAACAAAGGGATCTCACCGCGGATGGCTCGTGGATTTAGCCTCTTCGAAATGGTCATTGTGATGGGAATCATTGGGCTTATTTTAGGGGGAGCGATTTACAGCATGGGCAGGATCAAGGATTCGGCGGCAGTGAGCACCTCCCGACAAGACATGACCTCGTTTTCGTCGGCGCTGGAGGCCTACAAAAACATCGGGGGAAAGTATCCATCGACCAGTCAAGGACTCGAAGCTCTTCTGAAGCGGCCCCAAAGCTCACCCCGGCCTCGTGATTGGGTGCAGGCTCTGGATGATGAAGAAGCCCTTTTTGACCCCTGGGATACCAAATACAAATACGAGTATCCAGGCAGCAAGGACCCAAGCCGGCCTGAAATCATTTCAGCTGGTCCTGACAAACAGTTTGGGTCCGAGGACGATATGAGTAGCCAAAAGGAACCTCAGAACTAGGCTTCTTCAGCTCCCTTTTTTTTTATGATATCGTCGCCCAGAACGATCCCTCCGGGGAAGAGCTATCGTGGCTTTTCGCTTCTGGAATTGATCGTGGTGATGGCGATTACGAGTATCGTTTTTGGCGCCGCAGCCTTTATGATTTCTATCCCGAATATCGAAAAAGATATTCGGGAGGCTCATTCAGGAATTGAGAATTTAGCGCTTCGGGCTCGGGCCATGTCCCACAGCTACCAGCAGCCTTTTGTCATCGAATTGAGTGAGGGAGAGGCTCGTTTGATGCCGATGGCTCGCCCTGAGGATGAGCTTGTTCCCGAGCCTCTGGAGCAGGTTGGAGAGCGGTCTGCTCTAAGATCTCTCGATAGCATGTCGTGGCCGGTGGTTTACAAGATCGATCCTAAATACCGAATGGCGGTTCGTCGTTGGAATAGTAACGATTTTCAGATTGTCAGCGACAATGTGGTTGAGACATGGATTCATCAGCCGAATAGCCCTAGTGAGCCACTTGCCATTGAATTGGTGAGCGAAGCAGGGGATGCCTACTTATCCCGAGAATTTCACCCCCTTACAGCGAAGGCCACTGATTTTGAGATGGCCATCGGAAATCAGTGATGAAGGTATTATCCTCCAGAGGCCGGGAAAACGGATTCATGATGGCCGAGGTGATTCTTGCCCTTGGAATCTTTACGATTGTTGCCACCTCTTATTCTAAGGCACTTGCAACGCTCTGGCGAACGACAGCCTATGTGAAAGAAAAGCAGGTAATCACCCAGATCATGGACAGCGCTCTCAATGAAGCGCTTTACCTCCAGCGGCTCGAGGAGGGCAGTACGGAGGTTTATATCGAAGAACGCGATCTTGATCTTGAGACGATCGTTGTTCCGCTTGAGGAGATGGAGACGATCGATGGTAATTTCCTACAAAATATGTGGCAGGTCACGGTGATCGCACGCTTTGAGCAAGACGGTCAATATCAGGAACGAGTTGTTCGTGGTTGGCGCTATCTCCCCCTTTATCGCTGATGAAAGTAGAATTCTGTCAGCTACCTGCGCGCAGCGAAAAGGGCTTTTCCCTTTTCGAGCTCGTGATTGCAATTGCCATCGCGGGATTTGTGCTCACTTCTATCTTCAAGATTGCCGATGGTTCAGTCCGCGCAAACTCCAAGATGATCGATATCCAGAACGAGGAAATCGAACGGGACGCATTTTTTTCTTTCCTGAGGAACCACTTCGATAGCCTGCCAGGGGATGCTATATTCAATCTCAGAAACACTAGTAACTCTGAACCGTATACTTCCGAACTGACTTTCCAAAATACGCCCGTTTCATTCAACTGGGGTGGAATTCCTATTGCAGCCCAAGCGACGCGGTTGATCACTATTCCTACAATTACTGACGGCCTTGATATTGTTCTGGAGTATTACGATGTCCAAATTCTTGATAGTGATGAAGGGCCTGCGGAACGTGGAATTGACCCGATTGCGACAGTTACGCTTTTGAGTGATGTGCGGCTCTTTGAGTGGACGGTTTTGGATGTCCGTAATTATGACAATACGGAGCGCGATGAGTGGCCTTATGAATGGGATGCTCCAAACCAAAGGCCATCCTACGTTGAGTTGACCGTTATCTTCGAAAATGGTGATCGTCGGGTGAAGCGGCTTTTTTGGATTCCCAAAAAATCAAATCCGCGGACGAGCATGAGTGCCTTACAAAACAGTGCCCGCAGTGCCCGCTCAAATAGCGGCGGGGCTGGCGGACAGCCTGGAAGTGTTCCTGGCAGAGGCGGAACAGGGCAGGGAGGAAACCGCCCACCTGGAACCGGATCTCGACCTGGTGGCGGAACTCAAAAACCCCCAACGGGAGGAGGCCCTGCATCGGGCACAGCTCCCAAAATTAGTCGCTAATGAAGGTTTTAGTTACTCATAATCAGCAGCGCGGAGCCACTTTGATTGCGGTTTTCTGGATTATTGCGGTGATGGGTCTTGCGCTGGTGGCTACGGTCAAGGTGAGTCGTTATCAATCAGAGGTCGCATCGTCCCAAATCAATGGCATTGAAGCGCGGCAATATGCGGAGATGGGAATTAATGTTGCCGCTAATCCTTCGGTTGAGGAATGGGACACGAATTTGCTCCGTCAATCTTTTGAAAATGGAGCGGGTTTCAACGCTCAAATTCTTTCGGAGGGTGGTCGCTTTAACATTAATTTCATCCTCTTTTCGGAGGATAAGGCTCTCATTCGCCTCATCTTTGCAGAGTGGGGAATCGACTTCGATACCGCCAGTGAAATTGCAGATGCCCTCATCGATTGGATCGACTCTGATGATGACCTTGAACTCAATGGTGCGGAACGGGATTTCTACGAGGGCCAGGGGATTTTCGAGCAACCGTTCAACCGTCCTTTTTATGCGCTAGAGGAAATGCGCTTGGTTCGCGGGATGCCTCTCGTGGAGGCCGCCAATCCAAACTGGCGGGACTGGTTCACGGTTTGGAGCAGCGGCGGACTCGATGTTAATGAGGCGCCGGCCGAATACATCGCGGTCGCGGCCGAGACTAATGTCGAGGCTGCAGTGAGCTTAGTCGAGATCGTCGATGGAGCCGATGGCATTCGTAACACCGAGGATGATCAGCCTATTGACGTCCCCTCGGCTCTTGCCAACCTGGGTATTAATGACCCCACAGGAGTGATTCAAGCGCGGCTCAATGCTAATGATCAGGTAACCCGAATCGAAAGCGTTGGCTATGCGGGTTCAGTTCGGCGTAAGCTCGTCCTCATCATCAACAACCGATCACAAAACCCTACTATTCTTGACCGAAAAGAAATCGCTATCCAATGAGTGCCAAAAAAGGAGACCTTAATTTAATGATTCCCGGCGCTGACGGTTGGGAAATCTGGACAGGGTCCGCGATGAGCGGATTCCAGCAGCATGCCTCGACTAATCACTTGCTCGCGCTTGACGTCACCGGGATCCCTTCCGGAGCGGTGGCGATGGCGGTTCCAGTTCGTGAGGTCTTTGCAGTGCCTTTTCGTGCGCAGACCGATGATCTTTCCTTGCTTGGTGATCTTGCTGCAATGCAGCTCGAGAAGAGCGGAAATCGACCTGCTCTTGATGGTGGACAGCTAACAGATCATTTTGTCTATGCGACAACCCCGGAGGAGACTCACTTGACCGCGGTTGTCATGAATCCTCCTTCCGAAGGCAAACTTCCGCGGAAAAGTCCGGATCAATTTGATATTTCGCCCCGTTGTCTACCCTTGCCCGAAGGGCGAGTCGTAGTGTGGTCCGAGTTGGGCCGCTGGGTCTTTGGGGTTGGGAAACCAGGAGGAGCTCTTTATTTTCAATGCCTCTCAGGAGAGCGGCTTGATATCCGAGCTGGTAACGAGATTGGTCTTGCTCTGACTCAGCTGAGACTCCAAGGGCTGCTTACAGATATCCCTGAGGGGGTTGTCGTTTGGTCTCATGGATCTGCCTCGGATGCCCGGCCCGAAGAGCTGGAAGCGTTATCGCGTGGCCTCGGGATTCCCACGAGTTCCTCACCAAGACCCAACCCAACCTGGCCAGAACCGCCGAGCCGGCTTCTTCCAGCTGATGTCCGGGCTGAGCGGCTCGCGGTTCGGGGCAAACGAAACCGCAATCTTATGATTGCGGCTCTTGCGGTAGTTTATCTCGGGGTCGTTGCTTATCTTTTCTTCGATCTTAAGAAGACGAAGGCGGTCGCTGCAAAAGTCAAATCCGATGCCGATGCCGTCAGCGCAGAGGCTAGTCTTCTCGACAGGCATCGTTCTAAATGGTCCGAGCTTCGTCCAGTAGTTGAGACCGACTACCATCCGCTCGAACTTTTCTTACACATTCATAAAACACTACCAAACACCAAGGATGACCGTTACATCCGCTTTAAAAAGCTAACTTTCCTTAATCAGTTTAAGGAAATTGAGGATGAACTCAGAGTAGCTCGCGAAATCGTTCTGGAAGGGTTTGCAGACCAAGAAAACCAGCAAGAAATTCCAAATTACCGTAAGGAACTCAAAAAAAGTCCAGATCTTGTTGGTTTTAAATGGGATAATCCGGGGGAAACCACAGACAAAAGAAGTGGTAAGTTGACTTTTATCTCTGTAGGCACCGCCACCGAGTAGATCGCCAATCAATATGTCCGAACGCGAAAAAAAACTCCTCCTCGTCTTGGGGGCTACATTCTTCCTCATCTTGAATTTTATTGGGTTCAACATGCTCTATCTTCCAGAGGTGAAGAAGGCTGATCGATCCAAGATGACTTCCGAGGATAAAAAGAAGGCCGCCGAGATGACTCTAAAGATGCGTGAAAAATACGAGCCTGAGATGGCTTGGCTTGAGCGGAGTGGGACAATTAGAACAAGCCCACTTGAAGCCCAGTCTAAGCTGCAAGCTCTCCTTCGCAAGCAAGCTAGTGCACGACGCCTTGAAATTCGTGATTCCCGTATCATAACTCATCAGCCTGGTGAACATTTCGACCGGGTGAAAGTTCTCTTCAAAGTCACTGGGATGGAGCGAGACGTTCTTTCTTGGCTTACCACCATTCACCAAACTAACCAACGTCAGGTTATTACAAAAATGGAGGTTAAGCCTCAAAATAATGATCTCACTCGAGTCGAGGTTGAAATTGAGATCGAAAAGTGGATCCTTCCGACCCTCGAAGAAGAATAAATTGTGCCCCCTCTTAAATTATGAAACTTACTCCATTCTTGCTATTAACGATCTTAACGGGTGGTCTCGCCTTTGCGGCCCCTCCCACTTCTCATCGTCCAGATCGTTACAAGGAGCTTTATCTTAATTCAGCACTGACTGACCCTCCAGAAGTGATCACAAATGATCCGGAACCAGAAAATCTTCCAGATTGGATTCTCGTTGCTGTCAGTAAATATGTTGGGAAAACGGAGGTG
>MDTB01186218.1_pt1 | contig 12802 bp, 18 predicted proteins | sample 811161 | NCBI WGS metagenome assembly MDTB01 (sample SAMN05326650, study PRJNA326480) | marine metagenome | isolation source: seawater | place: Mediterranean Sea | collected 2009 | reverse complement strand
TTACGTCTATCTGATAATAAATAATCGTAACTTATAATATATGAATCCATATTTAAATATATTGATGACAATTATCATATTATACTTTGTAAGTTTATTATATAATCAGTATAAAGAGCATGAATTATGGAATGATCAAATGCAGCATTACGATCTAGTAAAACAATTTTTAATAGATGATAATACGGATAGTATTAATAAAAATCATAAGTCAAAAAAACCGATTATGTGGATACATTTAGACTATAAAGTAAATGCGAGGCAATGGGAGAATTTCTTTTCTAGAAATTCTAAAAAATTAAATCAACCTTATCTTTATGTCACCTTAAAATCGCTTATACAAAAGTGTGGCAGTGATTTTAATATAGCGTTAATAGATGATAGTTCATTTGAGTATTTGTTGCCCGACTATAATATAGATTTTAATAAATTATCCGATCCAATTAAAAAGCATTATCGTGAATTAGCCACGTATAAGTTATTGTATCATTATGGTGGATTTTTAGTCCCTCCATCCTTTTTATGTTTAAAAAGTTTAAAACCGATATATGATATGGGATTAAGATCAACAGAAGTATTTATGGTTGAGAATAAAACTCATTATCGTTCCACTTATAAGTTTGCACCAGATCCAGAATTTATGGGTTGTGTAAAGCAATCACCTATAATGTATCGTATTATACAATATACGGAAGGATTAAATTCCGTAGATTATACAAGTCAACAAGATTTTGTGGGACAGATGCAAGAACAGTTTAGACAAATGATAAAAGAGGGTTTAATTACACCAATTAACAGTAAGCATATAGGTGTTCAAAAACAAAATAAAGAACCAGTTGATATTTCAGAATTGTTTCAGTCAAATGAAATAGATTACTGTGGAGAATTGTATGGTATTTACATACCCTATAAAGAGTTGTTGCAGAAAACAAAATATCAGTGGTTTTTGAAATTAAATGTAAATCAAGTATTACAAAGTAATACGATAATAGCGAAATATATGTTGGTATATTTTTAGTATTATAACAGATAAATAAAATAATCTATTTGATAACTTGAATTGGAATATTTCATAGTAGATGTATATGTAATATCTAAAATTTTACATATATGACGAATTACGGTAATAAAACGTGAATAAGTCATTTTTCTATCAAGATAAAATTGTTTAGATATGTGATAATGAGGTCGTATATTTTCTAAAAAAGGTGCAATTACTTCTTTAAATACCATTTGCTTGTATATATCATTTGTTATTTTGTAATAATTACGCTCTTTATTCGTATGAGTTTTTATAAATTCTATAAAAGCTTCTTTATTTGGTTGTGATTTAAATAACTGTATCATATATATATTTACATCAGAATATAAAAATATCACAATACTATAACTAGTATGGTGAAAATTATTTCCATTGAAGGAAATATAGGATCAGGAAAATCAACACTAGTTTCATACTTAAAACAATTTAGTAAAAAAAAATATATATTTCTTCAAGAACCGGTAGATGAATGGAGTAGTATTTGTGATAAAGATGGCGAGAGTATATTATCTCATTTTTATCGAGATAGTAAAACCTATAGTTTTCAATTTCAAATGATGGCGTATATTTCTAGATTAAATTTATTAAGAAACGTAATAAAAGAAAATCCAAACGCAGTCATTATAACAGAAAGATGTTTGTATACTGATAAGTTTGTTTTTGCTAAAATGTTGTATGATAAAGGAGATATGACGGATATTGAATATACCATTTACAATACTTGGTTTTCCTCATTTATAGATGACATAGAACCGTATGGTATTATCTATATTAAAACCAATCCAGAAAAATCTTATGAACGAATTGTTAAAAGAAATCGTACTGGTGAAAACATTCCTTTAGAATATTTACAGAATTGTCATGATTATCACGAAAATTGGTTAAATAATACCGCTACATCATTAATAAAATATGATGGTAATGTTGAAATGGATGATAATAATATATTAGAAATTGTATCTAATATAGAAAATAGTATTACAGACTTACTTCTAAATAAACCTATTGTACAAGAGGCAAGTTAAAAGTATAATTATTTCGTTTAGTTTCATATAGAGCTCTTAAAGAGTGCGTATGAAAGTATAGTATTTTTTTTTGACGTAATAATTCTTGTTTTTTTGCTAATAGATCTGCGTGTGATATAGAATGTTTATTAAACCAATCTTCTATTATAGTTAATCTTTCTAAAAAACATTTTAAAAAGTGTTTAATAAGATTTTCAAAAGGGGGTACACTAGGTACACTATCTATAGCTACTAGTAAAGCTTTGCTCCAATCGTTTTCTTTAAATGTAGTTGAAATATTTTTATCTTTAAAGCATAATTCTATAGCATGGAGTACTTCACGTTGACTATGTATAAAACAAAGATCTTTATTGAATTGGATAAGATCGCAGTAAATGTTGGCACCACGCAAAGTTCGTTCAAATTCTAGTTTATATAAGTTAGGTATATCATTATCCACACTATTCATTTTTTATAGATAGTGTAGATAGATACATTTTATATGGTTATTTATACAATCATAGATAATCTATTTGCGAAAAAAACCAGTTCTATTTCATCTTCGTGGACTTCATTTGCAATAATAATGTATTTACAAATAAGTGTAATGATTTTAAATTTAACTTCTTCTTCAATATCAACATCATATTTAATATATATAAAATAGTTATCTAAAATATCACTAACAGAATACCCGTGATTGTATAGTTCATATAATAGTTGGATACTGTCTTTTATATTTTTATCATAAACGCACATTTTAGTAAACGTTTTAAAAGTTGTAAAACTAATATTTGTAATCAAAGATTTACATATTTTCATATCAATTGGTTTATTCATGAGTTTGAATTTTTCAAGATAATTAATTAACATACGAATAGAAAAGTTACAAAGTTGGATAATATATTTTTTTACATCTTCATCAATAAAGAGTTGCTCTTTTGTAGTAATATCATCCATAATGGTGGTTAATCTATCATAAGTAAAGCGGTCTAGTTTTAATTTGAAAATTTTATTTAGGATATGTTGATTTGTTTTTTGTGTGTTTGTACAAGATAATATAAAATTCACTTTACTAGAAAACTTATCGATACAACTATGAAATATTTGTTGGGTTTGTTCATTAAGTTTATCAATATCATCTAATATAATTATTTTATTTCTGTTGGGTATCGTAGAATTGCTTTGACAAAAGGTGTATACTTCTTGTCTAAAATAAACAATACCTTGATCTGATAAACTATTTATATATAAAATATTTTCGTATTTTTTATCAGTACTATAATCTTTAAAATAAGTATTAATAATACATTCAATAAGAGATGTTTTACCTGTGCCACTTTCACCTATTAAAAGAAGTAGTAAAGAATTGCTATTAATAAAATATTGTAATATACATTCAATATCAGGGTTTAATTGAAAATCGGTTATTTTTTTTGGTCTATATTTAAATAAATAAGGAATATCCATAAATAAATATATTCGTATATATTTATTTAAGTTTATGTTTTCTATAAGTATATGGCGTCAGAAGGTTACTATGATATATTAGGCCTAAAAAAACAATCTACCCAAGAAGAGATAAGAAAAGCGTTTCGGCGCTTATCCTTAATACATCATCCAGACAGAAACGGTGGTTCCGATGATAGTGAATTTCAAAAAATAAATGAAGCATATGAAACATTGAGCGATCCGCAAAAAAGACGAATATATGATTTAACTAGTCAAAATCCTTTTATGCAAGGCAATATGATGCATGGCAATATGATGGAAGTTCCAATAGATGCCAATTCATTGTTTAGTATGTTATTTTCTCAAGAACTAGGTAACAATCCTGATGTTCATGTGTTTCAAGGTAGTTTTCCTATGGGAGGAATGCATAATGTAAAAATGCCGTTTCATATGCCTGAACCAGAACCAATTGTAAAAACAATATCAATTACCGTGAAAGAATCATATAACGGTTGTTGCAAACCTTTAGAAATAGAACGATGGACGAGTAGTTTTAATCGTAAAATTCGCGAGACCGAAACATTATATGTAGAAATACCAGAGGGTATTGGAAATAATGAAACTATTATATTAAAACAAAAAGGAAATATGGTTTCACATAATTGTACGGGTGATATAAAGGTAATAGTTGAAATACTTAATAATGAGTATAGTATGGAAAGAGATGGGTTAGATATCATTTATAAGCATAAAGTAACATTAAAAGAAGCTTTATGTGGTTTTTCATTTTCTTTAAAACATATTAGTGGTAAGGAGTTTAAAATTAATAATACCAAAGGAAATATTATATCACCGGGATTTAAAAAAGTGGTTCCTGGTTATGGATTTAAAAGAAATGAACACGAAGGAAATTTAATCATAGAATTTATGATAGAATTTCCTGATACTTTGACTGATCAACAAATTGCAAGTATAGAAAATATTTTCTAAAGACAGTATATAATGGCAAAAACCGATAAAGGATACAAGCATTCTCACATATTTATATTGGTACTTAGTATATTTATACTACACATTATTTTAGCATACCTAGTAGCCATTTGCACAAATTATTTATTGATAAAATACAACTTTAGTCAAGATAATGTATTTCAAGTAAATACAATGTCGCATACATTTGTTACAATTATAGATGTTATGTTGATTGCGGCGGTTTTGAAGTATTTTTTGTAGGTTTTTGTATAACTCGTTCTACAGGTTTAGAAACAAAACCAAATATGTTATTTAATACTTTGTTAGGATACTTTTTTGTACTATTTACAAAAAAAAAGGAAGAAGTAAATAAATCATAACTGCTTCCTAGTATACCTCGATTTACCACAGCATTATAGATAATAGCGATCATTGTCCCAATATATCCAAATGTATAATAATTAGCTTGTTTTATTATTTTATTTACATATTCATTGTTAGTGGTAGTATTATCATTATACATATGACCATTGTTTTTTTCCTGCGAACGTTTTTTCAATAGATAATCCATAAATATAGTATAAGCAAATATATTAATTAGGCGATATATATTTAATTTCTTGTATAAGTAAATAAGCATTGATTTCGAGACTATTATTTCTATCTAAAGTATTAAATAACGCATTGGCTTTATCCATAGAACTTACTATATATATAGTAGCACAAGGTGTTGTTAGATTTAATATCATATCTAATAATTGGATTAATATACTATTTGTGATAACAAGTATAGTATATTTTAAGTATTGACTTGGTTGTTTTTTCATTTTTTTTATAAAATTAGCTATGGTAATTGCTTGTTTTGTTGCTGTATAAAAATTATAATTTTTGATAGCAGTAGTATCTATACAAGATGAAAATTCTCGCTTTTCACATTGTTTTAAATTCCAATAATTAAGATATGTGGATACCCCGTTTTTAGTTAGTTTAGTATCGTTTTTAAAATGAACGATTACGTGGGGAAATAAGGTTTCATCTATACTCATTGTTTATCTATTTTGATATTATTTAAATTATAATTATACTAAAATAATTTAAATAAACAAAAACGAATAGTAAATATGGGTGATATAGAAGCACAATTAAAAGGTTTATCGATACAAACATCTGGTCCTGTAAAAAAAGAAAATGAATGTCTGTTTTTATGCAAGCAATGTAAATGGAACATAATGCTTCTAACTATGAGTGGAGGAATATCAGTAATTACGGGTTTTAATATTCATATAATACAAAGTTATCATATAGATAAGATAGTCACACAATATTTAATAGTAAATGTGGGCATTGAAGTGATAACATGGATTAATTACTTACAATATTATTTTACAAATAATAAGAATTCGCGATATATTGCAAAATTCTGTTATTTAGTTTTAAATAGTATTCAAAGTTGGGGTGTAGCATTGTTAGTAAATACAACTAGAAAAGAAATAACAGAATACATAGGTATCAATATAATATTAACCATGTGGTATATATATGTAGTAGCGATGTTACAGATGGATTCCTAAATTATTAATGTTAAGAAATCCTTTTTGTAGAAATACTAGAATCGGCTAAATAAAGAGAATTTTCGGTTTCGATAATATAATCCTTTTCTACTTTGTATATTTTAGAAATAGGACTGGTATATTCTTCTTCACTTTTTACCAATAATTTTTCACCTCCTTCGCGAATTCCAATTATAATTTCATTATTTAAAGATTTTGTCCAATAGTCAAGCATAATTGGTTTATCATTTACAATACCAATTTTAGTTATATGTTGCATTGTTAAATCGCTGGGTAATCGATAATTAGAAGTAGTTGAACTGGCTGTATTTTCATTTTCCATTATAGTATAAGTTTTTGATTTTCTTTAAATTAATATAACGTAAAAAAATACTTTTATTTTATGAAAATAAAAAAGTATATTATCCTATAATGTCTTCTAGTTTATCATTAAACTTATTGACAAATTATTTACCTGCGATACAAGAAACCAATTTAGAATTATATCAATATTATATAGCATTATTACAAACATTGCTAAATCATATTTATACCAATATTACTATCAAAAATGAGGAATATTTAAAGTATATTATAAATTATGGTATTGATACAATAACACATATATATAAATTATTATTATTTTACACTAAAAACGTCACATTAACGGTTCATCATTGTGAAAAAAGTATTTTATTTTACGTAGAATTTATTACTCAAATAGGTGACGATAATCATAGTTTTTTACAATTAACCTCTAAAGATGCAGTAATGTTTTTATATAAAAAAACATTATTTGAATTAGAAGAAAACTATGTAAAAACGTGTGTACATACACCAGAACATATATCTAAAATAGAAGAATTTCATCAAATTAGTAAAGTACTATCAAATATGATCCACCATAATGTGTATTATTATACGAATATGGATAATTTAATGAAGGATATAGTTTCTATTAGTAGTTTAGTTAAAGAACATAAGAAAACGTTGTTGAAATATAATAATGAGATTTTAGATTTAATTGAACTATTAACTCCTTATATAGATTCATCTATTACAACAGTAAAAAATATACTGGCGGAGGTTGATTCTACACAAACAATAAATATATTAAATATATTTCATAATTTAAGTAGAGGTAGTAAATAATATAGTTCGTCGTTTCTTTTTTTTTACAACAGGGGTTTTCTCTGGAATATTTATATTTGTATCAATGATTTTTTTATAGTTATTTGATAGTATATTTACTATATAATCATATGCATTATATAGTATAGTTTCGGTACATTTGCCTACAATTAATACACTACCAGTTCTAAATATCATAAATGAAATGTATTTATTTGTAGTGGCACGATTATCTATGTTATTATCTGGTGTAATGTATAATTTACATTGAATCCCTGGATAAGAGCAAGGATCGTACATGGCTGAAATATTATACTCATTTTTCAGTAACAAATACAAATTATTTCTTTTTATATAATACCCTGATGTAAAGTTTGAATTGATAAGCACTGTTTCAGCAGGTATATCTGAAACAGTTAAACCCAATAAACTTTTTATTTTTTCATAAACTAAATGCAATTCATGATCTGAACGAATACCTGGTAATTCTAACTTACCAGTATTAAATACTTTTACATGAAATTCTTTGTATACGTCAGTAGCTATTTCTATACGAATGATTACTACAAAGCAATTGTAAAATGCACTTTTTTGTTTAATTCTATAACTAATCACATCTTTTTTACTAATTCCAATACTTATTTTTCGTACATCCTTAAACTTGATTCGACCAGTTGGATTGTCTATATGCTGCATAATGTAATCATTTACATAATTATAGTTTTTACAATGTTCAATTATATCATTAACTTGTTCTTTAGAGGTAGAATTAAATTTAATTTGTTTTTTTATAACACCTTCTCTACGTTCGCCATACGATATAATTGGAATATCCCAGAATATTTTAATTAAATCTACGGGCGATGTTAAGTAACCTATCATGGTTTTTGTAGATATATATAAGTCAGAACATTTAGGAATTTTTTCATTTTCAGAATTATTTAAACTTTCGCCTACATTTGAGGTTTCACTTTCATTATGTCTACTACTCTTAATATCGCTATAAGATTCCACAAGCTGCGAAGATTCGTTAATAAACTGGGCCCATTCTGTATTTAAATCCATTTGTAATTACATTTATTTAAGTTTTTTTGTTTCAATTTTTTTATTTTCTATATATATATAAATAGAATGTATACCACCAAAAATATTTCTATTCCTACAAAAAAAGAAAATGCCAAAGAAGAGGTTACTAGTTATTTAAAAAGAAACTCATTATCATTTGATTGTAAAATGGATAAAAACGCTTTTGATCCTACTAAAAATTCTCCACCAAATCCTTGGTTACAAAAACTGGAAAATCGTATTCAACAATATTATCAAATTAATAAATAATATCTTGTAAAATTAATACTATGTATTTTGTATAAATTTGCTCGTCTTCGATATTACAATGAAGGTTATACTCAAATTTACACAAAATAGCGGAATCTATTTTATCTGCATGCTTACGAATGAGGTATTTTAAAAAATCTTTTACCATATGTTTCATATCTATATTGCAACTTATACTTTTGTTTTTGAACATCATATATATATCATCTATATCACGATTGGTTTTTATAGTAAGATAAAATTGTTCCCATAGTGAATCGTTAAAAATTTCATAAGTATTTATTATATCTAAATTAGTTTGCAAATAATTTATCATACTACGAATATCTGATTGGAACAATTGTTGCACATAACGCAATTGAGTGGAATTTATATTAATATTCTCCTTAGTTACAATATTTTGTAAAAAACTTATAATAGTGTCTATTGGTAAATTATTAAACTTTAACCGTAATAATTCGGATTGTAACGCATAGTCTATTTTACTTATATAATTACAAATTAAACAAAATCTTACATTTTGACTATATTCATTGATTAAATACCGTAAAGCTTGTTGTGCATTTTTTGTCATATAATCTACTTCATCAAATACGACAAATTTCATTCCTTTGTTTAATAAAGGACACGTTTTTACAAACATGCTAATTTGATTACGAATAATTTCTATACCACGATCATCAGAGGCATTTAAATGTATCATTAATGCTTTTCCTTCACACCCATTTATATTATGATATTTGTGAATTAAATTAATAATTGTGGTCGTTTTACCTGTTCCTGGAGGACCATAAAATAAAACATTTGGAAAATAATTTATTTGTATAATTGAATCTAATATAGTTTTATTTTCAGACGATAATACAATAGAATCTATGCTATTTGGTCTGTATTTTTCTACCCACGGAACTCCTTGCTTTTCTGACTTTAACATTATAATATTATTTTAAAAGTATTTAAATTGTAATCCAATACTATTGACATATGGAGAAAAAAAGAGGCCGTAAAAAAAATACAGAAACTTTACCATCTACAAATGTTTCTGATAAAGTACCAAAAAAAAGAGGACGTAAACCAAAGGGAGGGAAAATTATATCTGATGTTACGAACAAAGAAGTAACTCCTGATATAAAACCTAATATTATATTACATTTAAAATGCAAACTAAATGATATAACAAAAACAGATACTGGAATTCACGATTATGATCCGGATAACATTGAAACCATACTACATTATAATATCAATCAACAAAATAAAACAGGTATTTTACAGTTTGATACAATAGATAAAAATGACAGTATTAATAAAATAGTAACAAATGAGATAATAGAGGATATAAGTAAGCAAGATACAACAAAAGATATTTCCGTTAAATTAAAACAATTATCTAAAATGTTACATAATAATATGCAATTAAATGAGAAAAGTGCATGTTTTTGGTGTACGTGTGATTTTGATACACCGCCAATATTTATACCTCAATACAAAAAGGACGAATGTTATCATTGTTATGGTCATTTTTGTTCTCCTTCGTGTGCGGCAGGTTATTTATTCAAGGAGAATATAGATACTTCTGTAAAATATGAAAGATATCAACTCCTTAATTTTATTTACAATGAAATATATAAATTTGAAAAAAATATCGTTCCTGCACCATCACCTCATTATCTATTAGATAAATATTGTGGTAATTTATCAATTCAAGAATATAGAAAATTAATGGAGCAAGACAAACTTATACTAGTTATGAATAAACCTCTTTCCAGAAATTATCCAGAATTGTTTGAAGAAAACAATGAATATCATGTACATACTATCAATACATTTTCAAAAAAGAAAAAAGAAACGGTAAAACAAAGTATTTTTCACGTTAGTTAATATTACTTAAACAGTATTCTAGTTGTTTAAATAATATGATGAAACGATTTACAACTATGCTAGCATTTCATGGCCAAAATCCACTGGGCATTGACGTATATAAAAAATATATTACAACCAAAGACCGTTTTTTGTATCACGGCAAAGTAGATGATACACATTTAAATTATTTAAAAACACCACATATTGTATTTACACCCGAAGCGATAGATAAACAACCTATTAATCATTATGATTGTGTGATAAATCATCTTGCGCTTCCTACAAGAAAAGAGATACCTAGTTACATACAATCGTTATACAAGATAGTAAAACCGAATGGTTTTATTATATTGACGATTCCTAATAAATATCCTAGTTTAGATCGTTTACATTGGTACACAAAATTATTGCCTGATACATCAGCTGAATACGCGACAACTATTCCTTCGCAAGAAGAATTATGTGATTGGTTATGTAATCATGCCTTTAAACTTGTGAATATAAAAAAACCAAAAAAAGAGTTAATGTTAAAAAAAGAGGTTTATTACAATCCATCAGGTATTTATGATCCTGAGTGGATATCGATTGATCCTTTTTGGGAACACGTTGAAAAAAAAGAGTTGATGCGTATAGAAAGAGTTATTTCTAGTTTGTTTAAACAAATGAAAATATATGATTATATAGAAGAATCAGAAAAAGATCGTATAAAATATGGTCAGATATATTTTGTAATAGCACAAAAAACACCATATAGAGAATTATATTGAACTTATGCATATTTTTTTAGTAAAGCCAATTTTAATTCCGAATCTTTTCGATAAGCAGCGTTTCTTTTTTTATTTTCTTCTGCTGAAACACATTCCTCATTTGCTTTAGATTTTAATTCATTTATTTCATCTAAAGCGTATTGAATGGTAGTCTTATTATTTATTAAAAAATCTTGTACGGCTTTATTATCTTCATTTACTTTTTGACGTTCTTCTTCAATTCGTTTAATTTCATTTTCAATATTTTCTTTTACTTGAATGGCATTCTCCATTTCTTTTTTGTTACTCTCTAATTTCAGTAATTCATTTTCAAGTTTCATTTCATTTTGAACTAGTTTATCCGAATAAACATCATTAGATTTTTTTAAAGTACTAACATTCGATTTTGCTACTTTTCTATCTATTTGCTCTTGTCTTAAGGCGATTTTTGTTTTCTTTATATTATTTATACGCTCTTGTTTTTCAACGTACTTTTTCTTTTTTTCGTCGTATTTTTTCATACGAACATTTTCTTTATGCTTAGTATTAAGTAAAAATTCTTCTACAGCTTTATTTGAGTTATCTAATGATTCATCCGATGCTTTAGGTACTTTTAATTCGCTTAATTCTTTTATTCTACTTTGTATTTCATTTCTTTTTTCCATTAGTAAATCATATTCTTTATGTGCTTTCGCATTTAAGTTATTTAATTCTTCAACAGTGTTAATAATTTCATATTGTTTATCTTCTAAAATAGTTTGAAGTTCTACATTATCTTTTGATGTTTTTTCTCGTTGTTCTTCTATTTCTTTTACTTTAAGTTCCACACTTTGTGTTTGTTGTACTTCCTTTTCTAATTCTTGCTTTGTGTTGGCTAATTTGAACATTTCATTTTCCAACTCTGATTGGACACTCATTAATGAATTTTTATATGAATCATTAGATTTATCTAACTGTTTTACGTTTGTTTTTACCATTTTTCTATTTATTTGTTCATTTTTTAATGCAAGTTTAGTATTTAGTATATATTCCTTTTTTTTATTTTTTTCTTCTACTTTTTTTAATAATTCTTCCTTTTTGCTTTCTATTTTTTTATTACGTTCATATAGTTTTTTTTCGTAGTCTTCCAATTTTTTTTCAATCGATAATTTATTATTCATATATATATAAATAACAAATATTTTATTTTATATTTATTATTCTTTTAATTCCTAAATATTAATAATCTATTTTATATTGAAATACATATATTACTGGTTCCGGCATAAAATTTTCATCATAATAATGAAATTCTATGTTATATGCTATATTAAATGTAGATTTCATACTTAATTTTGTCCAGTGTAATATAGTTGCCCAAGATAAGGCTGTTACAATTTTTGGTATATCCTTAAAATTGTTATATTTGAAAACTTCGTTTGTAAAGGATATTAAATATCTAGGTTCAATTGTATTTTGACATAATATACCATTATATTCCATAAATTTTGATAATGTTTCAGTATATAAAGATAACACTTTACCACTACATATTCCGTTTCCACAAGCGTCCAAGCAGTTTCCACAAGCGTCCAAGCAGTTTCCACTAGTTTCCAGACAATTTTCATAAGCGTCAATGCAGTTTCCACTAGTTTCCAGACAATCTTTAAATGCATTTAAGCAGTTTCCGCAATTGTCTAAACAAAGATACCACGGTTCTATACAATT
>MDTB01222093.1_pt1 | contig 12803 bp, 12 predicted proteins | sample 811161 | NCBI WGS metagenome assembly MDTB01 (sample SAMN05326650, study PRJNA326480) | marine metagenome | isolation source: seawater | place: Mediterranean Sea | collected 2009 | reverse complement strand
TGGATAAAAAAACTAAAAATAAATTTTTCATGAAATATAAATATCCAGAAAATAGAATATTACATATTAATAGATCATTAAATAAAAATAATCTTATTAATCAAAAAGTAAATAATCTTAGAAAAATTGACGTTACTTTACTTGGAGCAATAAACGATTTTTATCCTGAAAGAAAAAAATTTTTTAATTTAATTAAAAATGAAAAAAAAATTAACTTTTTTTTCAAAAAACATCCAGGATACAATTTTCAAAAAAGAATAAAAAAAAATTTAGTTTTTGGAAAAAAATATTTTCAAATATTAAATAATTCAAAAATATTTGTTACTTGTGGAACTAAATTAAATTTGCCAGTTATTAAACTTTATGAAATTATTTCATCTGGTTGCTTGTTAATGACAGGCAAAATTAATAATTTGAGCAAAGTTGGGTTAAAGGATAAACATAATTTTGTTCAGGTAACTGAAAAAGATTTAATTTCCAAGATAAATTACTACCTAAATAATAAAAAAGAGAGAGAGAAAATTACAAAAAATGCAAAAATTTTATTTAAAAAAAAGTATTTAAACTACATTCAGGCAAAAAAACAGTATCAAATAATCATAAAAATCAAAAAAAATTATAAGAATAAAAAAGTTCTTAGTTCATTTGAAAATATTTATATTTTTATGATTTTACAATTTTTAAACTTTTTAAAAAGAGTAAAAAAAATTATTGCTTAACAAAGATCATCAAACCATTCCAAAAAGTGAAATGACCATTGCTTGCTGTCTTGATATCTAATAATATTTTAAATTCCTCATTATATTTATTTATAAAATTTAAAGTGGCATTATTAACATCAGGGATGTTCGTATCATCAACAACTATTAAAGAATTTTTTACAAAATATTTTTTTGCTATTTCTAAAGCCTCAAACTGATCTTCATAACTATGATTTCCATCATAAAAATAAAGATCTATATTCTTATTCTCTTTTTCCCATATATCTTTAAAAAAAATTTTATAGTCAATTTCATAAAAATAATGATTATAATTTTTATATTTATTAAAATTTCTATAAAATTTTTTTTTTGGTCCTCCAAATTGGGAAAAATTATCTATACCATAAACATTACACTCGGTATTAATCATTCCACTTAAAAGAGTGAAACCCTCCCAACAACCAACATTTATATAATTTTTACCAACTAGATTTTTACAAATATTATTTATAAGTAAAGCATTAGCTAATGTTGACATACCATTTATTTTTTTAATTTTTTCTAAAAATATTTTCTCGTCAACACTCAAATTTTTAAATTTTATTAAATTATGAAATGGATAATTTCTATATTGTGGAAATAATTTGCCAATTACTTTCCACAACAGTGGCCTATTTTTTTCAAATTCTCCTTTAGAAAATTGCTGATTATTTTCTATTGAGTTTTCAATTTTATCTAAAACATTATCTATTATTTTTTTAAAGTTCATTAAATTAAAATTATTTCTTTTTTTAGAGTTTGCACGAATGTAATCAATTTTATTTTAATTTTTTCTTTTTAAGTTGTTCAAATTCATAATTAACCATTATATCTGCCAATTTTGAGATATCTGTTTTTGGTCTCCATTTTAAGTCTCTATATGCTTTAGAAAAACTACCTTTTAGAAAGTTTACTTCGGCTGGTCTAAAATATTTTTTGTCAATTTCTATTATAATTTTTTTTTGAAAAACAAAAACTTCCTTTAAACCTTTACCTTTCCAAGATCCTTTCATTTTAAGTTTTTTCAATATTAGATTTATAAAGTCTTTAACAGAAATTGATTTATTGGTTGCCAAAACAAAATCATCAGGCTTTTTAAATTGTAGGATTTTCCACATTCCTTCAACATAATCTTTTGCATAACCCCAATCTCTTTTTGAATATATATTGCCTAACTTGAGCTTTCTGCTATTTCCAAATTTTATATCTACTAAACCAGTTACTATTTTTTTTGTGACAAAGTTTTCACTTCTCCAAGGTGACTCATGGTTAAATAATATTCCATTGGATGCAAATATTTTATATGCACTTCTATATAACCTAGTTAAATAATATCCATAAATTTTAGAAATTGCGTATACTGATTGTGGATCAAAAAAAGATTTTTCATTTAGAATTTTTTTTGAGTTATTTCCAAACATTTCAGAACTTGATGCTTGATAATATTTAGTTTTTTTAGACATTTTTAATAATCTAATTGCCTCCAATATGTTTAGAGAACCATTTACTATTGAAGCTGTGGTATATGTGGGTTTTTGAAAAGATACGCCAACGTGGCTCTGTGCTGCTAGGTTATAAATTTCTTTGGGTTTAACTCGTTGAATTATGTCAACAACATTTAATGGATCTGTTACATCACCATAATGCAAATGAAGATTTTTTTTTAATTTTTTATCAATTTTGTCAATTCTATATCTATTTATCGCTGAAGTTCTTCTTACAACACCATGAACCTTATATCTCTTTAAAAGTAAAAAATTTGCAAGATAACATCCATCTTGACCAGTAATACCAAATATAATTGCATTTTTCATATTTTTTTCATTAATTTTTTAATCTAATTTAATTAAATTTTAATTTTTTAAGAGTAATGTAAAAGATATAAATGAAAAAATTTCTGTCATCAAATAAAAGTTTTGGTTTTTTAATTCTAAGCATATTAATTATAATTCAAATAATATTTTATAAATTTAATTTTTCAATAATACTACCTATCATTATATTAGTTCTACTTTTAACAATTATAAAACCTGAAATTTTTACGTATCCAAAAAAATTATGGATCAGATTTGGATTATTTTTAGGCAAATTTATTAATCCAATTGTCTGTTTTTTTCTTTATTATATTGTTGTAGGTTTAACAAAAATAAGTCTTGATTTATTTAAAAAAAAATTAATACAAAAAAAGGCAGATCCTAATACACAAACATATTGGAATTTAAGAAATGATAAAACCTATAAAAATTTTGATAATCAATTTTAAACATGGATTTTTTAAAAGAATTATTTAGGTTTATAATGACTAGAAAAAAATTTTGGTTATTGCCTATGATAATTATTTTTCTAATATTCGGATCATTAATTATATTAACTCAAGGTACAGTTTTCGCACCTTTTATTTATACAGTTTTTTGATTTGAAATATATTTTAGGAATATCTTCTTTTTATCATGATAGTGCTGCATCCATCATAAAAGATGGTGAAATAATAGCTTGCGTACAAGAAGAAAGATTTACAAGAAAAAAGCATGATAGTTCCTTTCCAGTTAATTCAATAAAATATTGTCTTGATTTTTGTAAAATTAAATTAAGTGAAATTGATTATGTTGTTTTTTATGAAAAACCATTTACTAAATTTGAAAGAATCCTTGAAACTTATATAGCTTTTTTCCCATTTGGACTTAAGTCTTTTATTACATCTTTCCCAATATGGATTAAAGAAAAATTATTTCAAAAAAAATTAATAATTGATAATTTAAAAAAAATAGATCAAAAATTTAACAAAAATAAATTAAAATTTAGTGAACACCATTTAAGCCATGCTGCAAGTGCTTTTTTTGCGTCACCATTTAAACATGCTGTGATACTAACTTTGGACGGCGTTGGAGAATGGACAACCTCCTCAGTATGTATTGGTAAAAATAATAGAATTGAAATTCAAAAGGAATTACATTTTCCACATTCTATTGGTTTATTATATTCAGCTTTTACAAATTATCTTGGATTTAAAGTAAATAGTGGAGAGTATAAAGTTATGGGTCTAGCTCCATATGGAAAACCAATTTATGTAGATAAAATTTTTCAAAATATTATAGATATAAAGACCGATGGATCATTTCTTTTAGATCAATCTTTTTTTGATTATGCTACTGGTTTAAGAATGATTTCAAATAAATTAGAAAAACTTTTTAATAAAAAATTTCGTAGATCAAATGAAGAACTTGAACAATTTCATATGGATATTGCAGCATCGATACAAAAAGTAACAGAGGAGCTAGTTATTAAAATTTGTAAAAATATTTATGATGAGAATAAAATCGAGAATTTGTGTCTTGCTGGAGGTGTAGCTCTGAACTGTGTGGCTAATGAAAAAATATTAAATAATACTCCTTTCAAAAAACTATGGGTACAACCTGCTGCTGGAGATGCTGGAGGTTCATTAGGTGCAGCATTAGCTTACTGGTATATGATTTTAAATAATAGTAGGTCTGAAAATAAGAATGACTCTATGAAAGGTTCATATTTGGGAACTTCATATAATGAGGAGGAGACTGAGAAACAACTTAAATCCTGCGAAGCTATTTATAAACTATGTAATTATACGGAAATGATTGATTTAACAGCCGAAGCATTAAAAAACTCAAAAAGTATAGGTTGGTTTCAAGGTAGGATGGAATTTGGTCCTAGAGCACTTGGGGCAAGATCTATAATTGCTGATCCAAGAGTAAAAGATATGCAAGAAAATTTGAATCTTAAAATAAAATTTAGAGAAAGTTTCAGACCATTTGCACCAGCTATTCTTGAAGAAAAACTTTCTGATTATTATGAAAATAATATACCTAGTCCATATATGTTGTTAGTTGATTATTTAAAGCAACACAAAAGATTCAAAATAAATAAGGAATTATTCGATAAGAAAATTGGAGTTGAAAAGTTAAAGTTTAATAGATCAGAAATACCCTCGGTAACACATCTTGATTTTTCTGCGAGAATTCAGACAGTTAATGGCAAATTTAATAAGCCCTTTTACGATTTAATTCATAAATTTTATAATCTCACAAATTGTCCTATAGTAATAAATACATCATTTAATATTAGAGGAGAACCTATCGTAGAGTCAGTTATTGATGCTTTTAAATGTTTTATGGGAACTAATCTAGATATTCTAGTATGTAATAATTTTTACTTGGAAAAAGAAAAACAAAAAACAAATAAGATTGATAATTATAAGGAAAAATTTATTTTAGATTAAATGTTAAAGATTATTAAATTTAATATTTTACATTTTTTAAGATATTTTTATCTTATTAAATTCAATAAATTTGAAATAGAAATTGAAATCTTAGACAATCTAATTGAAAAAAACGATATATGTTTTGATATTGGCGCTTGCCACGGTTCTTATTCGAGAATATTAGCAAAATATTGTAAAAGAGTTTATGCTTTTGAGGCAGAGAAAGATAATTATAATTATTTGAAAACTGTGATGAGACAAAAAAACATCAAAATTTTTAATTTTGCAGTTTCAAATAAAAACGGTTTTTCAAATTTATATGTACCTGTTGTAAATTTTAAAAAAAACACTGCTATGTCATCTCTATTTTATAATTATTCTCGAAATAAAGATTCTTTATCAGAAGGTCCAAAAAGACTAATATCGCAAAAGGTAAAGACAATTTCACTAGATACTTTTGTAAAAAAAAATAAAATAAAATCAATTAATTTTATCAAAATTGATGTTGAAGGACTTGAATTACAAATTTTGACAAAAAGTAAAATTATTTTAAAAGAACTCCGACCAATATTCATGATAGAAATATTGAAAAATCATAAAAAAGATCATGAAAAAGTATTTAAATTTATGAAAAAATATAATTATTTTTCTTTTTATTTAAAAAGAAAAAGTAAGAAACTTTTTAGATGTTCATATAAAGATATCAATAAATTTCAATCACAAAAACTCAGATCATTAAAAAATAAAAATTTTTTTGATCAAAATTATATTCATAATTTTTTTTTTTTTCCAAAAGAAAAGTTAGATACTAAAAATTTTTTTAATATAAATATAAAATAAATATACAATTCCAGATATCCAATCAAAGATTGATATTTTCGAGTTCCCCTCTGTTCTATAATTTTGAATAGACGTTAACTCCTTAATTTTAAAATTTTTTTTAGTAAAAATGTACATACTTTCCCAAAAAAAAGAATAACTATTATTTTTTGCCTCCAAGAGTGTTTGAAGTTTAACTTTTTCTAAATTATAACACCTGTAAGCTCCTGAAGAGTCATTTTTAATATTAAGAGTTATAAGTAATAAATAATGTCTTAAAGTAGTCATAACCACTCTGAAAAAAGGCCAATTTTTTAGAGATTTTTTATCTTTAAATCTATTTGTTTGAACCAAATGATAGTGCTTTATTAATTTAAGCATTTTGTTAATCAAAATAGGGTGGTGGGTTAAATCTGAGTCCATTGTAATTAAATAACTTATTTTATTATTATAAGCTTTCTTAAAAATAGTTTTATGAGCTGAACCTATACCAAGTTTTTTTTTTCTAATAAGATATGATACATTTTTATCTAATTGACAAATTTTCCTTAGCTGATTAATTGTGCCATCTATAGAATTATCATCAACAAATATAATGCTAATTTTTTTATTATATTTTCTTACTAATCTATAAATCCTATTTACATTTCCAAATTCATTATATGTAGGTATTGCAAGTAAAATTTTTTTCAATTAATTTATTTTGGTTTATTAATCAATTAATTATCCTATAAGAACAAATATATCAATAAATGAGAAGTTTTTTTCTTAAATCAAATTTTATTCTTTATTCAACTCATGCATTGAATTTTATTTTTGGTTATTTGTTCATATTAATTTGTACTAATTACCTTGGAGAAGAAAATAGATTTCAATTTACTGGATTTATTTCGTTATTAAATATTATTTTAATACCAATTTCTTGTTTAACCATATCACTAACTGGATTGTACAAAAAATGAGAAAAAAAACAATGAAATTTATTCAATTATCTATAGCAAAAGTTTAATTGTGTTTGGATTAACCTTATCGCTTTTTTTTATATTAAATCTCTTTTTTGAAATAAATAAATTTATACAAATAGAGATAGATAATTATCCTTATATTATTTTTTTAATATTAATAATTTTATTTTACTCTATTGAAAATGCCGAAAATTTGGCGAAACAAAATTTTACATTGTATTCAATAATTAATTCATCACCTTTTATCATACGTTTTGTATTAATTTTTTTATTATTGGCGATATTGGGATATGAAAGTTTTGAATTAGTATTAATTGTATATATTTTAAGTTTTTCATTTTTGATAAAAAAATATTTTTTAAGATTTAAAATGTATGCCTCATTTAAAAATATTTTTATTTTTAAAGATATTTCAAAATTTAATTTTTTAAGAAATTTACTAACAATATCAATATTTAGTATAATAATAAATATTGATGTTATTGCATCAAGATACGTGGAACCTCTTAATTCTACTAATTATTATATTGAATCTTTATTTGGAAAAATAGTTTTCTTTCTAAGCACTATTGCAGTTTTATTTATGTATCCTACTAATGTACAAGGATCAAAAAATAATTTTTATAACATTTTATTTTTGAACTTTTTTGCTAGTATTTTTTTAATTTTATTTTACTATTTTTTCTTCAACAAATTTTATTCTATTTTATTTCCAGATATGGTCTTAAACGACAAGATTGTAGTATTAATTTCCATATCTTGTTTATTATTATCAATTTCAAATCTTATTTCTTACAAATTAAATATATTTGAAATAATTAATCATTCATTACTAAAACTTCTATTAATGATTGTATTAGTTATACTTTTATTTAATTCGAAGAATATAAGTGAAATAATATTTTACTTAATTATTTTCTCATCTTCCTTTGTATTGGTTGATATTTTTTTTTATATTAAATCTCAAAAAAAATTGACTTAATGACAAAAAAAATTGCTTTGATATTTGGTGGACTAGGTCAGAATGGTTATTTATTAACTAAGTTTTTAATTAAAAAAAAATATAAAATTTACTCAATAATTAAATCAAATATTAAGTCTAGAAAAATAGTTAAGGTCAAATATTTAAAAATTAATATAAATCACTATGATAAAATTTTTAATTTATTAAATAAAATTAAACCAGATGAAATTTATAATTTTATTGGTCCATCTGATAAGATTTCTTTTGAACAAAAATCTTTTAATTTTTTTAAAAAAGATTTCATACTAAATTTATATACCTTAGAGGCAATTAGATTACTGAATTTAAATACTAAATTTTTTTATTGCTCAAGCTCTGAAGTTTTTGGTTCATTAAGAAGAACTGTATCTGAAAAATCTAAAAGAATTATTGAGAATAACTACTCATTAACTAAGAATATGAGTGAGTTACTAATTGAGTTCTATAGATATAATTTTAACATAAATGCATGTTTCGGTATTCTATTTAATCATGATTCAATATTTAGAAAAAAAAAATTTCTTTATAAAATTTTGTTAGAAATTTTACAAAAAAAAAATATCCAAAAGCCTATTTTAATTAAAAACATCAATGATATTAAATACCGCTCAGATGCAGAAAAAATAGTCAAAGTAATTTGGAAAATTTTACAAAGAAAAAAGCAAGACGACTATGTAATATCTACTAGTAAATCAATCTCTGTAAAAAATCTAATAAAGCAGATATCAAATAATCATAAAATAAATTTAATTTGGAAAAAAAAAATCTAATAAAATTGAAGTTTATAAAAACAGTAAACTCCTCATTACAGCAATGAATAAACAAAACCAATATAGAATTAAACCAAATTTAAATAAAATAGAGTCTGATTTAAAAATAAATACAAAAAATCTAAGTTTATTTTAAATTATTTGTAAGTGTGGAAGTGGAAATATAAATTTAGTTCCTTTTTTTCTAATTTTTTTTTCTCTTTTTAATATTTCATTTTTAAAATGCCAAGGAAATACAATATAATAGTCAGGTTGTAATTTTCTAGAAACACTTTCAGACACTATTTTTATTTTTGAGCCTGGAGTAAAGCAGTTAAATTTTTGACTATTCCTTTCTGCAATACAACTTAAATGATCACTGTTAAGATTATAAAATTGTATTAACACATTTCCTTTTGTTGATGCTCCATATCCATGAATTTTTTTATTTTCTTTTTTAAATTTTATGATTTTTTTTTTAAATTCAATATTTAGTTTATTTATAGAAAAGAAAAATTTTTTTAAACTTGAGAAGCTATTCGTATTAAATTTTCTTTCTAATTTTTGAATTTTTTTAAGATTTTTACTAACTTTATAAATAGATTTACTATGAGATATATAATATCTAGAAGTTCCACCATTTATAGATGAAAACTCATGATCAAATATTTTTAAATCATTTTTTGATAATAATTTATTTAAAGATTTAAATGAATAATATTCTAAATGTTCATGACAAAATGTATCAAATATATTATTTCTTAATGTTAAATGTAAGTCTGCAACCTCTACAATAAAAACACCATTTACATCTAGAATTTCTTTTATATCCTTTATAAATTTATTTGGTTTTGGCAAATCATATAAAACAGCTATTGCAGTAATAATTTTAAATTTTGGAATTTTTAATTTGCTAAAGCATTTTATATCAAAAAAATTTGATATTTTATAATTTATTTTTTTGTAATTTTTTTTGAATTTATTAACTAAGGGGTCTATTCCAACCTTGATTATATTTTTATCATAAGAATTTAATAAAGTTCCATCGTTGCTAGCAATGTCTAGAACATAATCGTTTTTTTTTATAAAAAATTTTTTCGAAATCTTATTAACAAGACTTTTTAAGTGTTTTGACATGGTATTATTTATACCAGATCTATAACCGTAGTTTTTACCAAACATATACTTCAAGTTGAAGTCTCTATCTAATTGAACAAGTGAGCAATCTTTACAAAACATTACTATTATATGATCTTTGGGAACATTAATATTTTTTTTAGATGGAAAGATACCCGAGTGTGCAATATTACCAAGACTAAAGGCAATTTTTATATTTAATGAATTGCATACTCTGCATTTAGTAATTTTTTTGGATTTCATAAATTAATAAGGCTTTTTAGATTTAAAAAATTATAAAAAATAGATCCTATCAAAAAAAATAGAAAATAAGAATAAATAAAAATTAATTTGAAATTAAAATTATTGAATATGTTGTTAATAAAATTTTTTTTTAGAATTAAAAAATAAATATAGAAAAAATATATTGCTACATACTCTTGAAATGGAACTTTTAAAAAAATAAAAATTAATAAAATTGGTAAGAATATTATTATATTTCTTAAATTTCTAGATTTTACTAAATTTAAGAAAAAAAATAACCCAGCAAAACTGCTTAGAAAAAAAATTATATTATTTCCAAGAATTAAATTTGAAACCTTATAAAAAGCTCCTCCTCCTAGTTTATTATTGTAATCAAAAAAAAAGGCTAAAATTAAAACTACAAAACAACTCAAAATAATTAAATATTTATTTTCATTTAAAAAATTTTTATTTATTTTAAAAATGAAGAATGGAATAAAATAAAAACTTAGAATTGAAAAAAAAATTAATATATTGTTCAAAGATACAGAGAACACTTCTGCAGCTGCATTAGGAGCAAAATTATTAAATATGTACAAAACATAGAAGTAAGGTGTATAAATAATTAAGTTTAAAATGGTAAAATTTATAAAAAACTTGTAATTTTTATTATTTAATAAAAAGTAAAAAAAGTAAAAAATCGTGAATATAATATAATTTTGTTTTGAATAAAAAGCTAATCCACAAAATATAAATATAAAAAAAATATTTTTTATTTTTTTATTTACTTCATAATTAATAAATAAGTTAAAAGAAATTAATAAAAAAATTAGTCCAGTTATTTCATTTTGAAACCAGTAAGCTGAGGACCGAAAATAAGGATCTAAGGTGGGAAGTAATGCAATAAAAATTAGGTCACTATTTTTAATTTCTGGAAAATTTTTTTTTAATAAATTATAAAATATAAAAATTATTACAAAAGACAAAATAAAATTTATTACTCTCAAATATTCGATACCAAAAATGTTCGATATTGGATAATAGATTAAAAAATGTAAAGGAGTGTAGCCAGAAAATTTTTGATTTAAAAAAACATTTAAAAAGTCTTTAGATAAATTTTCTTGAGTGACAACAATATAATTGAAATAATCAAATTTACCACTTCCAGAGCTATCTTCGTTGAGTATAAATCCCAAAATATAAAGTGAAACTATTAGAAATAAAATAAAATTTACTCTGAAATTATTTTCTTTTATACCATTCATTATATTCTTTAATAATTGTATCCAATTTGCTTTTATTGAAATTTACTTTAATTAGTTTTTTGATCTTATTATTATTTGCAACAATTCTTATTGGATCTCCCAGCCTTTTCTTTCCAACATCAATAATTAAATCATTATTTATTTTTTTTTTAAACAAATTAGCTATAGACTTTACTGATGTCCCAATACCTGATCCACAGTTAAGGCTATGATTTTGAATTTTCGTTTCTTTCCTTCTCAAAATTTTAAGAATAACATCACATACGTCTGAAACGTTCACGTAATCTCTCACACATGTTCCGTCATTAGTCTTATAATTGTTACCATTTATAGAAAATCTATTATTTTTTAATAGAATATTAAATATATGCTTATACGAATTGTTAAATGGCCCACACCCGATGCTAACTTTTGCACCTGCAATGTTAAAAAATCTAAGATTATATGAACTAAAAAAATATTTTTTTGAAAAATAATTTATCAATTTTTCTCCTTGAAGTTTTGATAAACCATATGGTGATAGAGGAAATGTTTTAGAACTTTCATTTATTTTTTTTTTTGCAATATTTCCATATACAGCTGCTGAGGATGCAAAAATTATCTTTTTTAACTTAGTATATTGTAAATTTTCAATAAATTTTTTTAGTTCTATTACATTATTTTTAAAATATTTAATTGGGTTTCTTACAGACTCTTCAGAGTCTATAAAAGCTGCCAAATGTACAATTTTTTTTATATTATTTTTTCTTATATATTCAGTAACAATTTTTGAAGAAAATTTTTTTTTAAAATGAACTAAATTTTTTTTTTTAAATTTTTTTCCATTAGATAAATTGTCTACTACGATAACTTTATAATTTTGGTCAATCAATAAATTAACTAAATAAGTCCCTACATAACCAAATCCACCTGTAACAAGAATAGTTTCAACTTTTTTTTGTTTCATATAAAAAATTTTTTTTTATTTTTTTTCCTTCAATTGTTTGAATGTTATATAACTTAAGACAATCAATTTGAGTAAGATGTAATATATTAATTTTTTTATTTGGGAAATCTTTTAAGCAGTATTCCATTTTATTATTAACATAAGGCAAACAATTTTTAATTAGATAATTATATTCGGATCCAAAAAAATTTACTAAATTTAGGTTCTCATAAATTACTTTGTTTAAACTTGCTTGATCCATATTTAGACAATAATCATCTGATGCGTTTTCTACTATTTTTTTATATTCTTTTGCCCATTTATCCCACACAATACTATTTCCGGGTATTGAGAATACCCCAGCATTTAAAATGGGTTTTTGAAATAAGTTATCTAATGTTTTATTGTCAAAATATTTTTTTAAATTTTTGTAAGACCATCCCCCAACTTTATAAAAATCAAAAAATATTTTTTTGAAAGAATATTTTTTTTTTAAAACTTCATAATTAATATCAAATTCAGGAACAATACTTATCCTACCTCTTTCACTTGCCTTTGCAAAGTCTGCTATAAAGTCATTACTTTGTACCCAAGTGTCACTATCTAGCCAAATATAATTATCATATCCTGGAAAATATTTTTTTAAAAATGGTCTAATTGTAAGTATTTTTTTCCACTCATCAGTTTTAAAAGGTAAATTAAAATCCCATTCAGGTTGAACTATTTTTTTGATATTTTTATTTA
>MDTB01125075.1_pt1 | contig 12803 bp, 11 predicted proteins | sample 811161 | NCBI WGS metagenome assembly MDTB01 (sample SAMN05326650, study PRJNA326480) | marine metagenome | isolation source: seawater | place: Mediterranean Sea | collected 2009 | reverse complement strand
CACCGATTTGGCCTCGTTCTACCGCGAGCTGATGATCAGCGAGGCCGGTCACTATAGGACCTTCCTCAAGTTCGCCCGGAAATACGGCAACGGCATCGACGTAGATGGGAGGTGGCAAAACTTCCTCGACAAGGAAGCCGAGATCATGCAAGGCTACAGCGTCAAGGAGACGATGCACGGCTGACGCCAGGCACGCCCAACGTCACCCTGGCGCCCAGATAAACCATTCGGCCAAAAACCGGCCCATACACCAAGCTGGCGTCCATGTTGTTCTCGAAGTCCTGTGACGCGTAGTCCGAGGCCAAATGCGAAGCCACAATTGGGTTGGCCTGGCGGTAGTTGAAGATGTTCTCCACCCCGAGGTAGAGGTCCGTGCCCGGCTTGAATGTGCGCGAGACCTGGCCGTTGACCACGACAAAGTCGTCCTCCAACGTCGCCGCATTCCGCCCATCGAACACCTCATTGGGCCGCGGGATCCGCTGTGGACCAACCCACTGCACCGTCAGGTCACCCATCCATTGGCCCCCTTGCTCGTTGGCCTTGGAGGCGTAACTCCACTGCGTGAAGGCACGATGCTTGGGCACGTAGGGGTCAAGGAGAGTGCCTGCGGTCTCGGCGCCCAAGCGCTGCGTAGTGGCGTGCACGAAGCGGTAGGCCAGGCGCATGTCCACGCGCCGGTGCACGGACCACCCCAACTCGGCCTGGGCCGTCAACGAGCGGGACTCCCGGTCGTCGAGGTTGTAGATGTGCACCGCTTGCGGGTCTTGGTCCAAATCGACCACCGCTCGGTTTTGGAATTCCGTCCAATACCCATCCAGGGCCAAGTCCGCATCGCGGAACCCCAGCTTGAATTTGCTCGTCACGTTGAGGCCGGCGTTCCACCCGCGCTCGGGTTCAAGGTCCGCGATGTGCCAAACCCGGTTGCTCGCCCACACCCCAAGTTCCTCCATCAACACATTGGGCGTTCTGAACCCGGTGCCCGCAACCAACTTCAGGGAGGTGTTCTCGGTGGCGCTCCAGCGTGCATGCAGGCGTGGGGTCACCACCGTGCCCCACAAGTTGTGCTGGTCGACGCGCAACCCCGAGACAACCGTGGCCCGGGGATTGCCTGACCATGTCGTTTCCAAGAACGCCCCAGGCACACTCTCCGTGCGCGCCAAGCTGTCGTAGGTCGGCACGTCCACGGGCACCGAAGGCGCAGTCCACGTACCTGACTCGTCGAAGTCGTCGTAGAGGTAACTCACCCCCGCGGAGAAGGCCCAGTCCGGCGACCCCATGAAGCCGCTCCGAAGAACCTTGCCTCGGAACGTGTTCTGGACACCGTCGTACGTCCGCACCCCGAAGCGATGCTGGTGGCGGTGCGTGGACAGCGACCACTGGCTGCCCCACGACCGGCCTTCCTCACCAGGGAGGACATACCCCACCTTGGCTTGGACCTCGGCCCGCTGGACGTCGGTGTTCATGGTCCAACGCGGAGGCACATCGCCGCCCAGCATGCCGCCCTCGCGCTGCATGTCTGCAGCGGACATCGCAATGTTGGCGCGCAGACCCCGGTCCCCGATGAACCGCCACTCGTTGCGGACCACAAAATTCTCTTGCAAGGGCATGTCCAAAAACCCGTCGTGGTTCCGGTCGTTTTCTTGCTGCCTGAATTCGCCATGGGTCATGACGACCGTGGTCCACCTTCTTGACACCTCGTGCCGGCTGACGTGGTTGAATTCCGTCCGACCGCCCATGCCGTAAAACAGGTTCAAATGGAAGGGTTCGGCGGTCTCGGCATTGCGATGGGCGACGTTGATTTGGCCTGTGAAACTCTCGTAGCCTGACGCTACGGTCCCCACGCCCTTGGAAATGTAGATGCTCTCAATCCATGGCCCTGGGATGAAACTCATGCCCTGAACCACGTTCAAACCGCGAGGTCCTGGCAAATTGTCGACCAGCAACTGGGTGTACTTCCCCGCGAGGCCCAACATGTGGATTTGGCGGGTGCCGGTTACCGCGTCCGTGAAGCTGGCGTCCACCGACGCGTTGGTTTCAAACGCCTCGCTCAAGTTGCAACACGCCGCCTTGCAGAGTTCCTGGCGGCTGAGCTGTTGGATGTTGATGGGGTCAAGCAGCGACACGCTCTGGGAACGCTCCTCAAAAACGATGTCCGCAGATTGCAACAACACGCCTGGCTCCAAGGGAATGTCCAAGTACGTCTCACCGCTGTAAACCACATCGACTGTGGTGTAGCCCACCATGCTCACCCGCAAGGTGTCGGGGTTGCGTCGGGGCTTGATTTGGAAAAACCCAAACGCGTCGGTCGTCGTGCCTTCCGCGCTGCCTTTCCACATCACCGTGGCTCCTGGAACGGGGTCGAAGGACGTCTTGCCGACGTGCTCCCCAGGAGCATGGTCGTGGCCTGAATGGTCCTCAGGGGCGAAGACCTTGCCGCGCAGGGATCCTTGGGCCGACGCCGCACCTGCGGCCGCCAAAGCAAGGACCCAAGCCGAGAGGATGCCGCGCATCGACGTCAATGCTCGTGGTCGTGGCTGGGACATGAGTCGCTCTCACGGTACTTGCAGCAGCCGTGCATGTTGGCGTACACCTCGTCGCTGGCCTTGAACTTGTCCGTGTCGTGGCCAACTCTGGTGGCCAACTTGTGAAGGCGCTCTTCGTCCCACTTCTTGGCCTTGTACACCACGTGCAGGGTGTGCGTGTCCAGGTCGTAGTCGGCCGCCACGATGCCTTTCAGGTCGTACGCAGCTTCAATGCGGTTCTCGCACATGCCACACAGGCCGGACACCCCAAAGGTCAACTCCGCCCTCTGCGCCCATCCTGACGTGGACGCAGTCAAACACACCAAAGCAAAAAGAAAACGAGCCATCATGCCCCGAAAGGTACGACGGCCCGCTCAAAAAGGGTTGTCACTCAGGTTACTCGCCAGTCAACGACGAGCTCAAGAAGTCGCGGTTCATGCGCGCGATGTTGCTCAGGTCGATGCCTTTGGGGCACTCCACCGCACAGGCACCGGTGTTGGTGCAGTTGCCGAAGCCTTCTTTGTCCATTTGCTCCACCATGCGGGTCACGCGGCGCTTGCGCTCGGGCTGGCCCTGAGGAAGCAACGCAAACTGGCTCACCTTGGCCGACACAAACAACATCGCCGAGGCGTTCTTGCATGTGGCCACGCAAGCACCACATCCGATGCAGGTCGCCGCGTTGAACGCTTCGTCCGCGTCGGCCTTGGGGATGGGGATGGCGTTGGCGTCCAGGGTCTCGCCGCTGGTGTTCACCGACACGTACCCACCCGCTTGAATCACACGGTCAAACGCGCTCCGATCCACCGCCAAATCCTTCACCACAGGAAAAGCTGAAGCGCGCCACGGCTCGATGGTGATGGTGTCGCCGTCCTTGAACGAGCGCATGTGCAATTGGCAGGTGGTCACGCCGCGGCCTGGCCCGTGGGCTTCGCCGTTGATGAACATGGAGCACATGCCACAAATGCCCTCGCGGCAATCGTGGTCAAACACCACAGGATCGCCGCCCTCGCGGATGATCTTGTCGTTGAGCACGTCCATCATTTCAAGGAAAGACATGTCGCCGGTCACGCCCGAGAGCTGGTGCGTCTCGAGTCGTCCTTTGTCTTCTGGGCCGTCTTGGCGCCAAACTTTGAGCGTCAGATTCATCGTTCTGGGTCTTCCTGATTATTTGTAGCTACGCTGCTTCAATTCAATGTTGTCGTACACGAGATCCTCCTTGTGGAGTTCCGCGTCCTTGGGCGCGCCCTTGTGCTCCCACGCACTCACAAACGTGAATTCGTCGTCGCGACGCAGGGCCTCCCCTTCCTCGGTTTGGTGCTCCTCGCGGAAGTGTCCGCCGCAGCTTTCCTCACGCTCCAGGGCGTCCTTGCACATCAACTCTCCCAATTCCAACAAGTCCGCCACACGACCGGCCTTGTCCAATTCGGGGTTGTACCCGTTCAATTTGCCGGGCACGCGCACCTTGGCGTAGAACTCGTCACGCAAGGCGGAGATGTCCTCAATCGCTTGGGTCAGGTCTTCCCGGTTGCGCGCCATCCCGCAGTTGTTCCACATGATGCGGCCCAACCGGCGGTGGAAGTCGTCCACCGGGGTGTCTCCATCGTTGCCGATGAACTTCTCCAAGCGGTCTTTCACGGCCGCTTCCGCTTCCATGAACTCCAGGGTGTCGTTCGCAATCGCCCCAGTCCGGATGTCGTCGGCGAGGTAGTCGCCAATGGTGTACGGCAAGACAAAGTACCCGTCGGCCAAGCCTTGCATGAGCGCCGAAGCCCCCAAACGGTTGGCGCCGTGGTCGGAGAAGTTGGCCTCTCCAGCCGCGTACAACCCAGGCACAGTGGTCATGAGGTTGTAGTCGACCCACAAGCCGCCCATGGTGTAGTGCACCGCGGGGTAAATCTTCATGGGCGTCTCGTACGGGTTGTCGTCCGTGATCTGGCGGTACATGTCGAACAGGTTGCCGTACTTCGCCTTGACCACAGCCTTCCCGAGCTCCCGAACCTTCTCGTCGCTGGGGTTCTCGAGGTTCATCACGTTCGCCTCGGTCTTGCCGTATCGCTCGATGGCGCTTGCGTAATCCAAAAAGACCGCCTCGCCCGTGTCGTTCACCCCAAATCCGGCGTCGCAACGCTCCTTCGCGGCACGCGACGCCACATCACGTGGCACCAAGTTGCCGAATGCAGGGTAGCGGCGCTCGAGGTAGTAATCGCGGTCCTCCTCCTTGATGTCGGTGGGCTTCAGGGTGCCCTTGCGCACCGCCTCGGCGTCTTCCGCCTTGGCCGGCACCCAGATGCGTCCGTCGTTGCGCAACGACTCGGACATCAACGTGAGCTTGCTCTGGTAGTGGCCACTCACGGGAATGCATGTGGGGTGAATCTGCGTGAAGCAGGGGTTGGCCATGTAGGCGCCTTTCTTGTGGGCTTTCCACGCCGCGCTGACGTTGGACCCCATGGCGTTGGTGCTCAAAAAGAACACGTTGCCGTACCCACCTGACGCCAAGACCACGGCGTGGGCGCTGTGGCGCTCGATTTCCCCGGTGACGAGGTTCCGGGCGATGATGCCGCGGGCTTTGCCGTCGACAATCACCACGTCCATCATCTCGTGCCGGTTGTACATCTTCACCTTGCCCTTGGAAATCTGGCGGCTCAACGCCGAGTAGGCCCCGAGCAAAAGTTGCTGGCCGGTCTGGCCCTTCGCGTAGAACGTGCGGCTCACTTGCACCCCGCCAAACGAGCGGTTGTCGAGCAACCCCCCGTACTCACGGGCGAAGGGCACGCCCTGCGCCACGCATTGGTCGATGATGCTGGTGCTGACCTCTGCCAAACGGTGCACGTTGGCTTCTCGGCTGCGGTAATCGCCTCCTTTGACTGTGTCGTAGAAAAGACGGTGCACCGAGTCGCCGTCGTTTTGGTAGTTCTTGGCGGCATTGATGCCTCCTTGCGCTGCGATGGAGTGTGCACGACGGGGGCTGTCCTGGAAACAAAACGCCTTCACGTTGTACCCCATCTCAGCCAGCGACGCGGCCGCAGAGCTGCCTGCCAATCCCGTGCCCACAACAATGACGTCGATCAAACGCTTGTTTGCTGGGTTGACCAGGCGAATGTTGTTTTTGTGGTTGGTCCACTGGTCCGCCAAGGGACCTTGGGGGGTCTTTGAATCAAGCATGGGTTCAGCCTTGGGTCATGAAGAGGTACAACGGAATGGACGCGAACGCGAGTGGCACCGCCACGGCAAACGCCTTGCCCGCCATTTCAATCCAGCGGGTGTAGGTCTCGTGGCGCACCCCGAGGCTTTGAAATCCGCTTGCGAATCCGTGCCAAAGGTGGAAGCCCAAGGCCGCCATGCCCAGCACGTAAAGCGCCACAGCTGCAGCGGCCATGCTGTTGACAGCAGGGTTGAAATAGTCCAACACCACGGTGTGGAGGTCCTTCAACGCCACGCCATCAACCATTTGGGTCGGCATCTCGCTGAAGTGCATTTTCCACCAGAAATTCTGCATATGGGTGACGATGAACACCAACACAATGGTGCCAAGCACCGCCATGTTGCGGCTGCTCCAGCCTGAGTTGGCCGACCCCTTTTCCACCGCATAGCGCACCGGACGGGCCTTGCGGTTTTGCATCGTCAGCACCACGCCGTCCACCAGGTGGAAAAGCACGCTCGCGTAGGTTAGGTATGAAAGCACTTTGACCGCGGGGAATGTGGTCATGAACAGGGCGTACTCGTTGAAGGCCGTCTGGCCTTCTTCACCAGGGATGAAAAGCTGGAGGTTTCCGAGCAGGTGGCCCACCAAAAACAGGCAAAGAAAAAGGCCTGTCAAGGCCATGGCGTATTTCTTCGCGATGGAAGATTTCAAGATTCCGGAAGAGCTCATTGCGTAGGGCGTGGATAGGTCCCTCAAAAATACGCCACCCCAGTCCAGGCGCCAAGCAGAACCATTCTAGACTGCAATGCAGGGGGAAGAAACGGGGAAGGCCCGACATGGACCCTCCCCGAACGGTCACGCGTGGGTCGGACGCTTCTCCAACATGAGCATCTCGTTGGCCACCACTTCCGTGATGTAACGGGTCTGCCCTTCTCCATCCTCGTACGTCCGGTACGTCAACCGCCCCTCGACCGCAATTTCCAAGCCCTTCCTCAAGTGTTGACCTGCCACTTCCGCCAGACCGCCCCAAGCGACCACGTCGTGCCACTGGGTGCGTTCCACCTTCTCTCCTTCGCTGTTGCGGAAGTGTTCGTTGGTCGCCAGTGGAAACCGGGCTTTCACCTTGCCGTCGTCGAAGGTGATGGTCTCGGCGTCCTTGCCGAGTCGTCCAATCAATTGGACTTTGTTGCGCAATGCATTCATGGGTGTGTGTTTGATGTCTGAGGCCAAACTTCTGAACCTCCATCGCCCCTCAGCCAGAGAGTTCACTGGCGTGGATGCGGGCTTTGCGGGCGCTACCTTTGCGGCCCATGACTGACGTACGCGTTCGCTTTGCCCCCAGTCCCACCGGCCCCTTGCACATGGGCGGTGTCCGGACGGCCCTTTACAACTGGTTGTTTGCCCGCGCCCACGGCGGCACCTTCATCCTTCGTATCGAAGACACCGACCAAGGTCGCTTCGTGGAAGGAGCTGAGGCTTACATCGAAGAGGCCCTCTCGTGGTGTGGCTTGACGCCCGATGAAGGCGTCCAGGCCGGAGGCGATTGCGGCCCGTACCGCCAAAGCGAGCGCACGGCGCTGTACCAAAACGCCGTGCAAACCTTGTTGGACCAAGGGCTGGCCTACGAGGCGTTCGATACGCCAGAAGAGTTGAACGCCTTGCGCAAAGCCGCAGAGCCCGACGTGTGGCAATACGACGCCACGACACGCGGGAGGCTTCGCAACAGTTTGGCCTTGGGCGCCGACGAAGTGGCCCAACTCAAGGCAGATGGGTCGCCCTTTGTGGTTCGGTTCAAGACGCCTGAGGCGGACGAAGCGGTGGTCTTTGAAGACGCCATCCGCGGAGAGGTGAGCTTCCAAACTGCCGTGCTCGACGACAAAGTGCTGATGAAGGCGGACGGCCTTCCCACCTACCACTTGGCCAACGTGGTCGACGACCACCACATGCGCATTTCCCACGTCATCCGCGGGGAAGAATGGCTGCCAAGTGCGCCGTTGCACGTGTTGTTGTACCGCGCGTTTGGGTGGAATCACCCGGTGTTTGCGCACTTGCCCTTGATCCTCAAACCCACCGGCAACGGCAAGCTCAGCAAGCGGGACGGCGACGCGGGCGGTTTCCCTGTGTTCCCCACCAATTGGACCGACCCTGAGAGCGGCGACACCTGGCCGGGATACCGCGAGCAGGGGTACACACCGGAGGCCTTTGTGAACATGCTTCTCATGTTGGGGTGGAACCCTGGAGATGAGCGCGAGCTCTTCTCGGCCGAACAGGCCGCCAAGGAATTTTCCCTGGACCGCGTGGTCAAAAGCGGCGCGCGCTTCAATCCAGACAAGGCAAAGTGGTTCCAAGAGCAGCACCTCCGCGGCGCAGGCTCAGCGCCCCACGTGGCCGCCCTTCACAGCCTCGCCGCCGACAAGGGGTTGGGTTGGGACGAAGCCGCCTGCACGCAGGTGCTGGACATGATGCTGGAGCGCGTGACCTTCTTGCACGACATCGTCGACACGGCCTGGCTCCACGCCGCGCCCTCAGATTTCAACGCCAAGCTGGTCAAGAAGAAGTGGAAAGACCAAACCTCCGGGTACCTCGAAGACCTGGCCTCGGAACTTGCGGCGCTGGAGGACTTCAGCAGCGAAGCAGTCGAAACGCGGTTCAAGGCGTTTTTGGAGGCGAAGGAGCTAGGCTTCGGCCAGGTGCTGTTGCCGTTCCGGATTGCGTTGACCGGCGAAGGCGGGGGGCCGTCGATGTTTGACTTTGCAGCGTTCCTCGGCCAAGAGGCCACCCTCCAACGCTTGCGTGCCGGCATGGCCGCCGTGGAAGAGATGCGAAACCATGACTGAGAACAAGATTGAAGTGAACGGCATGCGGATGTGGGCGCACCACGGCTGCATGGAAGAGGAGGCCATCATCGGCCAGGAGTACCGCATCGACGTGACCATTTGGGCCGACTTGGGCCCGAGTGCCGCCACGGACGACCTCGACAAGACGGTCGACTACGTGGACGTGTACCGCATCGTGAAACGCGAAATGGGTGTGCGGAGCAAGCTCGTGGAACAGATCTGCGACCGCATCGTGAAAGGGCTGCGCGCCGAATTGAAACTTGCCGAGCGCGTCGAGGTCAAGGTGACCAAATTCCAACCGCCCATCGGCGGCGACTGCGACCACATCTCGGTGGTCATGCAGGGGTGATCAGTCCAGCGCCATTTCCGGGACGTCGTCCGGCACCACAATCGGACCTGCCGTGGCGGCGACGATGTCGTCCACGCTGACGCCAGGCGCCCGCTCCACCAGGTGGAACGCCCCGTCGCGGATGTCCAGCACCGCGAGGTTGGTCACCACCCGCTTGACACACCCCACACCCGTCAACGGCAAGGAGCATGCCTCCAACAACTTCGACGCGCCCGCGCGGTTCGTGTGTTGCATGGCCACAATGATGTTTTCGGCAGAGGCCACCAAGTCCATGGCGCCGCCCATGCCCTTCACCATTTTGCCCGGGATCTTCCAATTGGCGATGTCCCCGTTGGAGGCGACCTCCATGGCGCCGAGCACCGTCAGCTGCACGTGACGGCCACGAATCATGGCGAACGACGTGGCGCTGTCGAAAAACACCGCCCCAGGCATGGCTGTGATGGTCTGCTTGCCAGCGTTGATCAGGTCGGCGTCTTCGTGGCCGTCCTCCGGGAAAGGCCCCATGCCGAGGATGCCGTTCTCGCTTTGAAATTCCACCTCCATGCCTTCCGGGATGTGGTTGGCCACAAGGGTGGGGATGCCGATGCCCAGGTTCACATACCACCCGTTCTGAACCTCTTGCGCGATGCGCTTGGCGATGCCGTTTTTGTCCAACATGACGCTCACTTTGAAGGGGTTTGTGGGCGAACGGTGCGTTGCTCGATGCGCTTCTCGTAGCCCTCGCCTTGAAAGATGCGCTGGACAAAAATGCCCGGCGTGTGGATCGAGTTGGGGTCGAGAGCGCCTTCGGGAACCAGCTGTTCCACCTCTGCCACCGTGATGCGACCAGCCATGGCCATCATGGGGTTGAAGTTGCGCGCCGTGGCCTTGTACACAAGGTTGCCCGCGGTGTCGCCTTTCCATGCCTTCACAAACGCGAAGTCCGCAGTCAGGGCCGATTCCAAGATGTGGGGCTTGCCGTTGAACTCGCGCACCTCCTTGCCTTCCGCCACCTCGGTGCCGTACCCAGCGGGGGTGAAAAAAGCGGGTATGCCTGCCCCTCCTGCCCGGCAGCGCTCGGCCAGCGACCCTTGGGGGATGAGGTCGACTTCGAGTTCGCCGCTCAGCATTTGGCGTTCAAACTCGTCGTTCTCGCCGACGTAGGAAGAAATCATCTTGCGGATTTGACGCTGCTGGAGCAACAACCCCAGCCCAAAGTCGTCGACGCCTGCGTTGTTGGAAATGCACGTCAGGCCGCGCACGCCGCGCCCCACCAATTCTGCGATGCATTGCTCCGGGATGCCACACAGGCCAAACCCACCGAGCATCAAGGTCATGTCGTCCGCGACCCCATCCAGGGCGGCGCCGGGACCGGAAACCACTTTTGAAATAGCCATGCTGAATAGCGTTGATTCAGGTGTTGATCAGTTGAACAAATCGTCGTCGTCCAACGGGTCAAAGGTAGGTCCACGCAGTTCCGCGACCTCCCGGCACGTCAGGGTGTCGCCGCCAATGCTCTCCGGCCGGAGGAAGTCCTCCTGGCTCACCGCCAGCGTCGAATCGGCGTAGACGTCCTTCATGAAGAAGCCGTAGATGGGCAAGGCCGTGTTGGCCCCTTGGCCGAGGCGGGTGGTGGAGAAGCGGACCGTTGGGTCTTGGGCGCCCACCCACACGCCGGTGACCAAATCTGGGGTGAGCCCCATGAACCATCCGTCCGTGTTGTTTTGGGTCGTGCCGGTCTTGCCAGCCATGGGCACGCGGAGGCCGTCGTAGTCGCGGGCATCGCTGTCGTAGCGCAAGCGGATGCCTGTGCCCATGCGCTTTTGGGACTCCTCGTTCCACGCGCCGTCCACCACGCCTTTCATCATCTGCACCACACGGTGGGCTGTGCGGTCGTCCAGGCCTTGCCGGATCTCCTGCTGGGGCTCGTACACTGGGTTGCCAAAACGGTCTTCAATCCGGGCGATGAACGTGGGCTCCACGTACACCCCGTGGTTCACGATGGAGGCGTTGGCGCTCACCAACTCGCGCAAGGTCAACTGCGCCACACCCAAGGCGATGGACGGCACGTTGGGGATGTCGCTCTCGATGCCCAACGCGTGGGCCAAATCGATGACGCGCTTGGTGCCGTAGTCCTTGATCAACTTGGCCGTCACCGTGTTCATGGAGTTGGCCAGCGCGTATTCCAGCGTCACCATCTCTCCATATTCTTCGGAGCTGTTGTCGGGGCACCACCGAGGTGGGTCGCTGCCAGGAGGCAAGTCGATGCAGGTCTTTTGGTTGGGGAACTCGTCGCAAGGCTCCGCGCCCAAACGCAGCGCCGTCGCATACACAAACGGCTTGAACGTCGAGCCGACTTGGCGCCGGCTTTGGCCCACATTGTCGTATTGGAAATGCTTGTAATCGATGCCGCCCACCCACGCTTTGATGTGGCCCGTGGCGGGCTCCACGGAAACCAACCCCGCGTGCAGAATGGCCTTCCTGTGCAGGATGCTGTCCATGGGCGACAAGACGGTGTCGACGGCCCCTTGGTGGGAGAACACCTTCATGGTCACCGGCTCAGTAAACAAGCGGCGCATCTCCTCGTCGGTCCGGGCCAGCCAGGTGTGGCCGCACCCGCCCTTCTCGCCGCTGCACACGTGGCCGTCGCGACCATCTTCCAAGGTGGTGGACTTGATGTAGAAGCCCGGGCGGTTGCAGGACGGGCAAAGCTTGCCGATGCCGATTTTGTAGCGGTCGGCGTCGCGCATGGCCACGTCCAGGATCGCCTGACGCGCCTCGGGGTTGATGTCCTCGAAGAAGGGGGCGACCTCCTTGGGGCGGTCACTCAAATCACGCTCGAAGCTCGCCTGCAATTCCCCCGCCAAGTGACGGTGGACCGCCTGCTCGGCGTAGTCCTGCATCCGGCTGTCGATCGTGGTCACGACCCGAAGGCCGTCCCGGTAGATGTCGTAGGCCGACCCGTCCGCCTTGGCCAAAACGTGTTTGCCGTCCGAGTCCTTCTCCGCCAGCATCCGCTTCAGCTCCGCCCGAAGCGTCTCCCGGAAATACGGCGCCGCCCCTTCGTCGTGGCTCACCCTTTGAAACCGCAGCCCCAACGGCAAATCTTTCAGCGAGTCGGCCAAGGCGGGTTCGAGGTGGCCGTATTTGACCATTTGGCCCAACACCACGTTCCGGCGGCCCTGCACCAATTCTGGCCGACGCAAGGGGTTGTACAGCGCACTGTTCTTCAGCATGCCCACCAGCATCGCCGATTCCTGGACATTCAGGTCGGAGGCGGACTTGTTGAAGTACACGTTCGCGGCGCTCTCCACCCCCACGGCTTGGTTGATGAAGTCGTAGCGGTTGAAGTACAAGGCGACGATTTCTTGCTTCGTGTAGTGCCGCTCCAAACGGGTGGCGATGATCCACTCCTTGGGCTTTTGGAGCACGGCCCGCTCAAAGAAGCTGGTGGTCTCGTACTTGTCGGTGAACAGGAGCTTGGCGAGCTGCTGGGTGACCGTGGACCCGCCGCCGCGTTTGCCCATGAAGGCGATTGCCCGGGCCAAACCAATGAAGTCGATGCCGGCGTGCTCGTAAAATCGCGCGTCCTCGGTGCTGGTCAGGGCGTCCACGAGGTGGGGTGGCAGGGCTTCAAAGCGGGCGTCCGACCGGTTCTCCGTGTAGTACCGACCCAGGACCTTGCCGTCGATGGAGTAGACGCGGGTGGCGAAGTCGGTTTTGGGGTTGGCAAGCGCCTCGGTCTCTGGCAAGTCGCCCATGCGCGCCATGACCACAAGCCCGGCCAATCCGAGCAACGGCCCCATGCCAACCACCCACAACAACAACGTCCACGGAATGCGCTTCATGGACCCCAAGTTGCACACGCAATAGCCCCAATCCCGACGCCTTTGGATTCGTTGTGAGCAACGGTGCGTGGATTGCCTCCACCCGGGGATGCGGGCGCGTACCTTTGCCGCCATGGTTGCCTTGAT